>OKVV01000010.1_pt1 | contig 247250 bp, 225 predicted proteins | sample 1606871 | NCBI WGS metagenome assembly OKVV01 (sample SAMN03281011, study PRJEB24777) | human gut metagenome | isolation source: fecal sample PR176 from 1 month old male Indian infant, caesarean delivered... | place: Singapore | collected 2006-01-13
CCGATTAAAGCGGCACGCGAGCTGGGTTCAGAACGTCGTGAGACAGTTTGGTCTCTATCCTCTGCGCTCGTTGGAATCCTGGGGAGGCCTGCCCATAGTACGAGAGGACCTGGGTGGACGAACCTCTGGTATGCCGGTTGTCGCGCCAGCGGCACGGCCGGTTGGCTACGTTCGGGAGGGATAACCGCTGAAAGCATCTAAGCGGGAAGCCTGCTCCGAGATTAGGATTCCTTGGGCCCTTCGGGGTCCTGCAGCCCGCATGTGGAACACGTGTTTGATAGGCCGGAGGTGGAAGCCCCGCGAGGGGTGGAGCCGACCGGTACTAACGGGCGACGGCGACACAGCATCCCATTCCCCCTCTCTTGTGTGGGGGTGGGTCCGCGTCTTTTTCTGCTGCTGGATTGTTCCAGGCGACGATGAGCGCTGGAATGGTCACGAATACGATGTCGATGAGCGTTTCGTCTCGCGTCCGCTAGCCGGTTCCCGGACCGTCACGGTCGTGATGCCGGAATGGTTTCCCTTTGTGGTCGTCCGTTCCGTTCGATCATGGTTTTTGCGGTGGCCATGGCCCAGGTGTGACGCCCGGTCCCTTTCCGAACCCGGAAGCTAAGGCCTGGCACGGTGATGGTACTGCACCCGGCAGGGTGTGGGAGAGTAACACGCCGCCGCAAACATTCGTTCAGGCGGGGTACCCATTGGGACCCCGCCTTTTTTGTATATGCTTTCTTTTGTTCTCTAGAGGGCATTACATCTGATAATTCTTGTAATCTAACTGTTGTGCTTTCATTCTTTCTCTGTCACAACCTGCGGATGGGAAACAACATATAGTTTTTGCCTGTGCCGGGGTCGGTGAAGTCCTGAACGGCACCGGCCAGAGAAAGCTGCTTTTCTTTCAGCAGGGTAAGCATTTTCTGGAAACTATTCGGAATCACTGATTCCTACCGGGCGTGTTCTTCCAAGCTTCGAGTTTCATGTGGTTCAGGGCCGTGTTCGGGTCGTACGTATCATCTAGACGTTCCTGATACATGGCGATCAATTCATCGCGGCGTCCAAGTGCTTCATATGCTGCTTCGCGAATCGTCTCCCACTCATAGGGCACAACCTCTTCAGGGAACATGACCGTGCACCGGTTCGGCTTGTCTCGCTGTACCAGATCCGCGAAATTCAGCAGATCCTGCCAACGTTCCGCGGCAATCAGGCGAGCCGCATAAGCATCGGCGAGCGGTTCGGAAGTGTGGTTGTCCCGCAGGAAGCGATCGGCTTCGTCAGCATCGCCGCTGATGCGCATCAGATCATGACGGAGAAATTGTACGGCATGATCAAACTGGTTCTGCGCGGTCTCGGCGATTTCCTTCTCCGTCAGCAACGCCGGATCAAGCATGGCAAGATCCTTCAACTCCTCCTCGGAAAGCGAGGAATCCATTTGGAAAAGGTCTATGTCGGTCTTAAGTTCCGCCAAAGGCGTGGGTTCATTGGAATCGCTGGTTTTGTGAGACTCCGCGTCCGTGGTGGTGTCTGTTGCGGAAGCAGCGAATTCACTCATCGTGGCCATCGCCTTGTTCAATGCATCGTAGGCGAACATGCGTGTGTCGTCCCATTGCGCGAACGACAGGCCGCAGGAGAGCAGCTCCACCATTTGCATGGCGTTGAGCCGGAAGTCATCATTGCATGCGACCTGCGTAATCATACGTAGCGACTGCTCTCCGGTCATGGGATCGGCGTTGCAGGCCACGGCATCCATATATACGCGCACGTTTTGGATGAGATCTTTCAGATAATCGAATCCTTCGTTGTCACGGTCGGCGACGTTGCCTACAAAACGGGCCGTCATCTCTACGGCCTTGGCGAGGTTACCGACTGCGTCAAGCCAGCGCGTACTCACCACGGCGTTACCGACTACGGCATCCACGCCGGAAAGGGCCTGTGAATCGAGGTGAAAGGTCGGCATGTCCATGCGAGGCATCTCTACGCCGGTGTCGGTGCGTTCGGCGGTGGGCACGATGGCGGCGATGGAATCGAAATACCATTGCATGGGCATGCTGATTACGTTATCGGCATCGGAAAGCTGCGCCACAGGTACATTGTTGCGATTTTCGGCGTCCTTTTGGGACGCTTCACGGATCAGATGATTCCACAGGAACGTCGGACCATCGAATTCCCCCGTTCGCAACCAACCATTGTTGACGTAATCGATGAGATCATCGACCTCCTGCCGACGGTTGATTCTGCCGTGTGCGTTGCTCATGCGCCCGCCTTTCCCGTAATAGACCAGGCAATGCACTGTACAGGCTACATCATGAGACGGTACAACACTAGGGAAATACACGGGAGGTCAAGCGTGAAACACCGTGTGGAAACAATCTCCGCCGTTTCGTGATGAGATTCTTCCGCCGTTACGTTGCGTTGGCGCAACGAGTGACGAATCTCAGTACTTGTTGGCGCCTGATCCGACGAAATTGACTTCAAAGCCGCGATGATAGTGCAGGAACATGTCGGCGCCGTAGCGGTCGACAGGACGATGCGTGAACAGCATGCGGATAGCGAATGCGGTCTGTACGTCATACGGCAGGTTCATGAATTCCTTGTGAGCGTCCCAATACGGATTCATGGTGATGGCCGCATCCGGCACGTAGGCATAGCCGTAACCATCTTCGTTCACATAGCCCATGAACGGTAGATCCCAAGCATTATGGGCGGTGAGGGCGCGCTTGAAATCCTCGACCTGAGCGAGGGCCTCGTCGCTGATGCCGAGCTCCTTGGCGACCTTGTTGGCTGCGGCGGTTTTGGCGTCGGCATCCTGTCCGAACATGCTGAGATCCACATTGATGATGGTTTTCTCGTCTGCCATGATGATGTTCCTTTCGTGGATTTGTACTTTTGTGTACACATGATATGTGTGTTTTAATGTTCTTTTTATTTGCAAAATGAACATTGAAACTCGGTTTGCGTGTGTGGTGATAGTGGTTGCTCAATGCTTCCGAGAACAACCATAGCATGCTCCAGTAAGTAAGAAAACGCTGTAATTCACCCTTTTGTGGTTTGTATCAGTGGAAAAACGCTGTGATTCCAATGATTGATAGCAGATAAAAATATATAAGAAAAGTTAACATTGAGCGTGTTCTTTTTCTTCTGCGATGATGTGTTATATTTCTGTTCAAACGAACATTTCAGGTCTGGCTGAGATGATACGGCGTATCGCTGGCCTCGTGAATGAAGGCTCATATCAGGTGAATTCGCGAACGTCTTGTTCGACGCTATGTGACTCAGCGGACCAGACACGGCGAGGTCGACTCTGCGGTGCCATTCCTGCGGGAGCATCTTCTCGAAACACATGAATGAGTAAAACGTTTGGGCCGCGCGTCCATGGTGCTACGGCCTGTCTACGCTCGTGAGCCCAACGGTCACAGTGCGGATTTGCCGGTAAGGTGGCGGTAAAGCTCCGGGTCGACGGGCTTCATGAGTTTGAGCGTGGAGATGACTACCTTGGATTCCTTGCCATCCTCACCAACATTGACGGATTCGCGTACATCATGCAATGACGCCGCATTGCCGACAAAGTAGTATGAAGTCTCCTTTTCCTCTGCCTTGCGCCGGATGAAGATCGGCACAAAGTGGCGATCCTGCCATGTCAGGGGGCGTTCGGTTCCATCAAGCAGCCACCGGAATTCGTTGGATTTCAACGACCGGTTGTTTTTGCTGAACCATTCGATTTCACCGGAGTCAAGAAAACGATCACCATATTGACTCGCCTCGTACTTGATGAAGATCGGCAACGTATTGGTGAAGGAGTCAAGCTTGTAGCCGCCGACGTTCTGCGGCACCTGCTCGGCTTGCCAGCCACACAGCCGCATCACATCGAAGACGCTGTATTTCTCGCCATAGATAAATCCATGATTTTGCGCGATTCGATGCTTCACCGCGTTCCGTTCCAGAGTCAGTGCGTTACACAGACCGGCTTTGACGGTGTCCTTAAAGAACAGGTTGAATGTCGGATTATCCAGTTGTTCAACAAATACATCAGAGAGTCTGCAACGCTCGCCATTGTCGACGGTAATGAACGGAGTCTTCCCAAAACGCTGGCTGTTCGCGGCAATGAAATATGAGTAGTCAAGCGTTGCCAATGCGGACCGCCACTGCAGTTCGCTATTATCGGCGCCAGGAAAAAGCTCGGGCAGTAGCTTCTGGAGATCGGCAATGCCCAACGAATCCAAAGCCTTGGCGGAATGAAACGCTGTAGACGACCGCTCGCTGCATTCGGGATCAATCGCATTCCAATCCAATCCGCACAGTACCGCCAAAATCAGCAGCTCGTGAGGTCGCAATCCACGAAGTTGCGTGGCGGTCAGCATCTTCAACATGCCATTGTGCACCTCGGAAGTCGGCTCAAGTTGTTCCAGATACGAAGCAGTCGCATGCCTGCCGTGAGAAAGGCTCTTTTCGCGAGAACGTACAAACGATAGGTAATCATCATTCTTTGCAGCCATGGTGTATACCAGCGAAGCGTCACGTCGTGCGATATCCATGAGCATCGGAATGCGACCCAGCTCATACCGCATCTGCTGGTATTGACGGCTGAGCAACTGCATATTCGACAAGTCGGCGGTATCGAGCGAAGCCAGCACGCGCTCGCGGGCGATCTTGTCGAAACTGATTGAAGAAATGCCGATCGTCTCGCGCTGCAGGTTCTTACGGGCGACGTCGCGATCGCCGGTATTGCCATACAGTGCAATCGGAATCAGATAGTTATTCGCATAATTGCCGATGAAATCAATGACGACAACCGAATCCTTGCCGCTTGCCTTACGCAGTCCGCGTCCAAGCTGTTGCGTGAAGATGATGCTCGACTGGGTCTGCCGGAGCATCACAATCTGGTTGATATGCGGAATATCCACACCTTCATTGAACAGGTCGACCGTGAAAATGTAATCCAGCTCGCCATTCTCCAGTTGTTCAACGGCAAGATCACGCTCCGCTTGGGAATGTTCGCCGGTAATCGCCTTTGTGCGATACGGACGTTCCGCCTGTTGGTTGATCTGCTGATTGAACAAAGCGGACAGGCGTTTCGCCTCTTCGCGCCGACTGCAGAAGACCAGACCTTGCACGTCGGTGCCGGCTTCGCCGTACAACTGGATTTTGTCGATGATATAGCGCACGCGGCTTGGGCTGGTGAGCTCCTCGAGCCAATGAGACAGATCGTTGCGTTCCTGCTCAGTCCAGTCGCTCGCCTTGATCTGCTTGCCGAGCAATCTGCCGTTCGGGGCTTCCTGAATGTACTCGTGAACCCCGTAATAATGAAACGGGCAGAGCATGTTCTCTTCAAGCGCCCGCTGCAAACGGATCTCATACGCCACGTTGTTGCCGAATAGCTCGAAGATATTGGCTCCGTCGGTACGTTCCGGCGTTGCGGTCATACCGAGCATGAAATCCGGGGTGAAGTAGTCGATGATTCGTTTGTACGAGTCAGCTGCCGCATGGTGTACTTCATCGATCAGAATGTAATCGAAATCGTTTTTGCCGAACTGCACAAGCACTTCCGGACGGGACATCGTCTGCACGGTCGCGAACAGGTATTTGCGATCGTGTTCCTTGCTGATGCCGGAAAACAGGCCGAGTTCCTTAGCGGGGCAACCGAGTACTTTCTGATATGATTCCTTGGCCTTTTTCAGGATTTGTTCCTGCTGTGCAATGTACAACATGCGTTTTGGCTTGAATTGACGGACGTCAAATGCGGATAGGTATGTTTTGCCGGTGCCGGTCGCGGAAATGATGATTGCTCGGCTTTCGCCCTGTTTGCGCAGTTGTGCAAGATTCATCAACGCTTCGACTTGCATGGCATTCGGCGTGATGGTTCCTGCATCCTGTGTCTGCCTGCGATTTGGTCGGCGCGGTGGCGCGTACCTTTTGAAATCCTCTTCATACAGTTTGAGCCATGCGTCGGTGAGTGGCTTCGATTCGCTGATCTGGGAGTTGATTTCAGCAGTGAGCTGTTCGGCCAGGCCGCTGGTATCGGTGGTTGCGACTCTCAGATTCCATTCACGATTGGAATTCAGCGCGTTGATGGTGAGATTGGAGCTGCCGATGTATGTGGAGTAGAGCGGTTCGTCATCATCCGAATGGTGAAAGACATAACCCTTTGGATGATATGGGAAATCGGCGGTGTTTTCGGTCTCGTCGGCCTGACCGGGCTGCCAGATCCGTACTTGGATGCCTGTTTCCTGCTGTAGCTTCAGTAGTTCGGCGAAAGCCTTCGGGGAGTTAAAGTAGTTGAAGGTAGACGTGATGATTCTGCCGGACCGATGGTCGTTGCTGTCGGCAAAATCAAGGAAATTCTGCTTCAGCGTCTGCAAGGCGCCCTGACTGACGAAGGCAACGGACATGTCGAAATTCTGACTGCGGCCAAGTTCATCCTTGATCGCATATTCCATGGTCCTGCCATCATGGTTCGCGATCAGCATCGGCTCGTATTGCGGATCGACATCGTCTTTCTTTTCCACGAAACCCGAAAGAAGCGATTCGACCAGAGAAGAATTCTGCTGCCAGCCATCGTCCGTCATCGTCTGCCGTCACTTTCTTGTGAAATCCATCGCACAGATCAGTTGCACCGCTTCGCGGTCGGCGGGCGCCCAATCCAACGTGAGCATCTCATCTGGCGAAAGCCAACGGATTTCATGGTGTTCCGTCAGTCGAGGGGTGCCGTTCAGCAGATAGCAGACGAACGAGGTAAGCACAACGGTGCCGAAGTCGTAATCGTAGGAGGATGTGCACACTTCATCTGCAACCTCGACCTCGCACAGCAACTCCTCTTCGATCTCACGATGCAATGCCTCGCGCGCGGTTTCGTGCGGTTCGATCTTGCCTCCGGGGAATTCCCAGAAACCGGCCAGCGACTTGCCTTCGCCACGTTGAGCGCACAGCACCTTACCGTTGCGGACGATGGCTGCGCCTACAACGTTGATGATGTTGCGTGGTTGTTGCTTGGCTGGTGTTGCTTCGGTCATGCTCTCTCTCATCTTCGTCAGAGGAAATCAGGACCAGGATACAACGGGGAGGAAAGAATATGCGTACCGACATGTGCGGCGGCTCATCATATTCAGTGCAAAAACCAGGAGAGGCCGCGTCTTCCGAATCATTCGGGGCGTGCCCGGGCGTATTCAGTGACCTGCGTTTTGGCTGTCATGGCTACTATTGAAGGTAACGGCAAACGGCAACCGCCTATTGTCGTGATGATCGCATGCCCCCTAAAACACTATTTCGCCGCCGTGTGAGCACTTTGCCTCATATTAGAAGCAACCCGCAAGCAGGCATTGACGAAAAGTGCCGATTTTCCGCGCTTTTCATTTTTCCCAAAACGCAGGCATCGCAACTCTTGCTTACACAGCGGCGAGATAGTATTTTAGGGGGTGTTGCTAAGCTTCGAATGGATACGTCAGGCCCCAGTCGGCACGTAGCGAATCCATGAGTTCCATGATGCGTAGGGTGTCGGCGTGGGGCATGGCCTCGCATTCGCGGCGACCATCAAGCATGGTCTGTGCGGAGGCTGCAACCTCGTACTCGTAGCCCGTTAGCTGTGGCGGAACATCATAATGGGCCTTGATCTGATGATTGCCGTCATGCACGTCGATTGAGGCGACGTTGTTGATGTTCTCGCAGGTCAGATAGCCGTCCGTGCCCCAAACGGCGCCCATACGGTCCGAATGACACAGAATGGAGCTTTGCGCCGTGGCCATTACGCCATTCTCGTAATAGAATGTCATGGAATTATGGGCATCCACGCCGGTCTCATACGCTCGCATCGACGATTCCACGCGCGCAATCGGCGCATTGTGCATGATCATGTCGATGAAGTTGATCGGATATACGCCAACATCCAACAATGCGCCGCCGGCCAAGGCCGGATCGGTGATGCGCGCCTTCGCCGTGGTGGGGTAGCACAGATTGGCATTGATGGCCGTCACCTCGCCGATGACCCCGGACGCGATGATATCGTCGATCATCGTACGTGAGGGCATATAGCGCGTCCAAATCGCCTCGGCGCACAACATGCCGGTCTCACGCGATGCATCGAGCATTGCGCGGGTCTGGACGGCATTCGCGCCAAACGCCTTCTCGACCAGCACGCCCTTGCCGGCCCTCATGCACAATATGGCCTGTTCGGCATGCAGGTTATGCGGGGTCGCGATATAGACCAGATTCACATTCGAATCGGCGGCGAGCTCCTCGTACGAACCGTATGAAACCGGGAAGCCATATTGCGCGGCGAAAGCGGCTGCGCGCTCGCCGTCGCGTGCCGCGACCGCATATGGCGCAACCAGATCCGCGTAACGCGGGTCGGCCGCCATTTTCACCAATGTTTCGGCCATGCTCTGCGCAATTCGGCCTGCGCCGAGAATAGCCACGTTCACTTGTGCCATAAGAGTCCTCCTTGAACCCGTCTGATTTGTCAGATTGCGTTGCTATGCACCAGATTACGCTGAATGATCCTGGGTCTTTTGTCATAATGGGGCCGTGGCGGGAAAAAGAGTCGAAAAGTACGAACGTGGCACTCGAAGCTACATCATGTCGCATATTCGGGGCAAGGACACGTCGATCGAAACACTCGTGCGTAGTTTCCTGTTCGCCAAGGGCCTGCGATTCCGTAAGAACGACAAGCGCTATCCAGGGCACCCTGACGTGGTGTTGCCGAAGTACCATACCGTCGTGTTCGTCAACGGATGCTTCTGGCATATGCATGAAGATTGTACGAAGCATGCCATGCCGAAGTCGAACGTGGAGTTCTGGAGCGCGAAACTGCTGCGCAACCGTGATCGCGACGCCAAGCAGCATGCCGAACTTGAGGCGATGGGTTGGCGGGTGATTGTCGTATGGGAATGCGAGCTCGGCAAGAAGGTGCGTGAGGAGCGACTCGAACGGCTATATCGCGAGATCATGGCCGATGCCGGCGGCGTTAACGATGCCGTCGGGGATGATACCGTCGGGAACGGTAGGCCAGGCAGTCCCGATGTTTGAGGAATTCCTGCGCATTATGTGGGCAACTACCGCGAAAAAAGGGTTGGCTTGTCGCGTCTCGCCGTTAGAACCGAGATATGGGAAACGCTGAAGATATCGCACGAACCGTTGTTACCGCTGCTTTGTTGCCGCGGATATCGCACCGTGCGCAAATAGCCAATCCGTTCCGCGCCATGGTTTTCGGCGCGATGGCCGATGAGATGATCGCGGCCGGCACCGACGTGGTCAAGCTGAGTCTGGGCGAACCGGATTTCGGCGCCCCACCTGCGGTGCGCGATGCGATGCGTGAACAGTACGATGGCCGCCCGCTGCCGTACACCGCCGCGATGGGTCTGCCGGAACTGCGTCAGGCGATTTCCGACTTCTACAGGGAGCGTCACCACGTCGACGTCGATCCGAAACGTATTGCGATCACCGCAGGCGGATCCACGGCACTGCTACTGTCCGCTGCGCTGACGGTGAATGAGGGTGACGAGGTGTTGATTGCGGACCCGTCCTATCCGTGCAATCGCGAACTGGTGCGCGCGTTCGGCGGCAAAGTCGTGGATGTACCGACCAGTGCGGCCACTCGATTCCATCTGACGCCGGAATCATGCAGGGAATACTGGTCGGAACGCACCAAGGCCGTGATGATCACCTCGCCATCGAATCCGACCGGGACCACCATCGCCTTCGACACGTTGAAGGCCGTGTGCGAGCTGGCTCGTGAACGTGGTGCATGGCGTATCGTCGACGAAACCTACTTGGATCTGGCCGATCGTGAGTCTGACGGTTCCGATGTGAAATCCGTGCTGGCGTGCGATCCGGATGCCATTGTCTGCTCGAGCTTCTCCAAGTTCTTCGGCATGACCGGCTGGCGTTTGGGATGGATGGTTGTGCCTGAATATGCGCTTGAAGCCATGGATGACCTTGCCACCAATTTTTTCCTATGCGCGCATACTCCCACCCAGCATGCGGCGCTCGCGTGCTTTACGCCGGAAACGTTGGCTGTGTGTGAGGAACGCCGTCAGGAGCTGCTGGAACGTCGGCGCATCGTGGTTGACGGTCTGGCTGAAATCGGTTTGCCGTTGGAGGTCGAGCCGAATGGTGCGTTCTATGCGTATTTCAACATTTCCGATACGGGTCTGGATGCGTGGACGTTCTGCGAACGTGCTCTGAAGGAGGCGCATATCGCGTTGACTCCGGGACGTGACTTCGGTGAGGCTACGGCCGATACGCATGTGCGTCTGTCGTATGCGGCCTCCCGCGAGGCTTTGCGCGAGGGTTTGAAGCGTCTCGGCGATTTTGTGGCCGGGCTGCGTGCCGGTAGCGTACTTGTCTGATTGATGAGGTTTCCGTCGTGTATGTGCCCGGTGCTTCGGATTGAATGCTGGAGGGCAGCAAACGGCTTTCCGTTTGGCATATGAGAGGCCGTTGCGCGGTGGAAGAATCGCGAGGGCATGTCGCACATGAACTTAATCGCTTAAGTTGCTATGCTATGGAGGCATGGTGAATTTACGCTCGCACGCTACACGACTCGGCGTGCTCGATATCGGTTCGAATACGGTGCACATGCTTATCGTTGATGCGGCCCCGGGAGCCCGGCCCGAGCCGGAGGCGAGTGTGAAGAGCACTGTCCGCCTGATGCAATACCTCAAGGAAGATGGCACTATCAGAAAGGCCGGCGTTGAAGCCGTGCTCGAGGCCGTGCAAAAGGCGATGAAGCTTGCCGAAGAGTATGAAATCACTCAGCTGCTCGTGCTTGCCACCTCCGCATTGCGCGAAGCGCCTAACGGCGGCAAGATTCTGCGCCGCATCGAGGAGACTATCGGCCAGCCGGTCACCGTGCTGTCCGGCGTTGATGAGGCACGGCTTACCTTCCTTGCCGCTCGTCGCTGGTATGGATGGGATGCCGGACGCCTGCTCGTTCTGGACATCGGTGGCGGATCGCTCGAAGTGGCCATGGGTTCCGATGAAGACCCGACCGTGGCACTGAGCGTACCTGCTGGCGCCGGCCGCGTTACCCGCGAATTCCTGCCGGAAAACGGCGTCGCCGATGCGCAGGAGCTTGAAAAGGCCCGCAAGCAGATTCGCAGGATCCTCGATCCGATGGTCGAAGCGTTCCCTAAATCGAAGCATCCGATGCACGCGGTCGGCACGTCCAAGACGATTCGCTCATTGGCTCGCTTGGCTGGTGCCGTGCTGCGTCAGCCTGGTCGTGTGGACACATCGGTGATGACTCGGGCTCAGCTTGAGGATTGGCTGCCTCGCCTTGCCTCGATTTCACCTGATCAGCGTGTGGCATTGCCGGGCGTCACGCCGGAGCGCACGTATCAGATTGTCGGCGGTGGCCTGGTGATTGATGAGATCATGCGCGCGCTTGACGTCGAGGAGATCGAAATCTGCCCATGGGCCCTGCGTGAAGGTGCGATTCTGCGCTGGCTTGACCAGTTCGGACGCACGAGATTGGGATTCTGACCTCAGAGCACCAGTGGTGTGTTCAGTGCCTCGAGCTGCTTCTTGGCCTTATGAAGCTTGGCGAAGATCTCATTGCGTTGCTCGGGGTTTTTGGCGCGCTGATGGTCGCGCGTGAGCTTGTCGATATCGGCCTGCAACTGCACGACCTGAGTGTGGCGCACAATGCGTGTGTCCAGATTCGTAGGGTCGGAGGATTCGAAGATCACCTGCGAACACAACGACTCCCACAGCGCATCCACCGAATCGACTGACGGGTCGTCGATTAATAGCATTGCCTCTCCGGCCGGAGCCCATGCCGAAGAAAACACATTGAATGTCGGCGTATGCCCGGCGCGACCTGGCAGTGCGCGACGGATGGCAAATGCGCATTCCTGCCGCGTCGTACCCTCGAAATCGGCGTCGTGCACGCAGACGAATACGATGCCCGACTTGCGTTGCGCTGCAATCAGTTCGACGATTTCCGACGGAATCGTGGCGTTTCTGCCGTGCAGTCGCAGACCGATTACCAGTATTTCCGGAATGCGTGAGCCCTGTGCAAGCGAGGTGTTCGAGGTGCGCAACAGCGCAATCATCGTAATCGCTTCGATGTCGTTGACCAAGCGTTGCTTCGTCTTGGCGGAAATCGGCACTTTCGCGGCGAACAGTCCTTTCGGAAGATTCGCTTTTTCGGCGGGAATGGCGGTGGCATTCGGCAAGCCGAGAGTGAGTGCGGTAACCGAGCCGCAGGAAGCGATCATCATTGCCGGCCTTCTTTCGTTCGAATGGCGTTCGGGACATATAGGCGTTCGTTGCCAGTAACTCTATCTCATGAACGTCGCCGAATGATGGCGGCGGCGCGTTCGGGACGATATCCTGAACGCGCCGCTCGAATGTTGCAATGTGCCTGCGGTCGTTGGACTTACTTGGCCCCTTGCTGCGCAGTGGCAGCCATGACGGCGAGTTGTTGTGGCGTGTACTTGTCGCGCTTGAATTCGGAGACGAAGTAGAGGGCGACGATCAGCAACTCGATGGCCGGCAGGATGAAGGAGAACTGCATGGTGACCGCATCGGACAGGGCGCCTTGCAGGGTCGGCAGCACGGCGCCGCCGACCAGTGCCATCACGATGATCGCGCCGGCGGTTTCGGTGTGGCGGCGGTCCTCGACGGTGGACAGGGTGCGGGCGTAGATGGTCGGCCATCCCGGTCCCAGGAACAGGCTTACGGCCACGGCGGCCCACACGGCGCCCATGCCCGGCAGGAACGCGACGCATAGCAGTGACACGCAGCCAAGCGCCATGAACGTAGCGAGTACGCGGGTCTCACGGGAGCGGGAGAGCAGATAGCTGGCAAGCAGACGGCCTACGAAGAAGACCACGTAGCTGAAGATCATGAAATCGGCGGCCTTGCGGTCGGTCATCGAGCTGCCGCCCTGATTGAGCGCAAGGCGGATGGTGAAGGACCAGATGCCGGTCTGTGCGCCGATGTAGATGAACTGCACGCCGATGCCCTTAAGGAAGCGATGGTTGTGGAACAGATAGCGTAGGGTTTCGCTCAGCTTGACCTTGTTCTCGGTGGCTGGGGCGTGAGGGTTGGCGGCAGGACGGCACTTCGGGAACTTGGTGAGGGCGAACAGCACGATCAGCACAGCCAGCACGATCAGCAGATACTTGTAGGGCTCCAGTGTGCGGGCGAGTTGTTCGGCGCCATACGCCTTGGCCTCGTCCGGAGCCATCTTCGCCATCGCCGCATGCAGGTTGGAGTCTTGGAACACGAGGTATTTGCCGAGCAGGATGCCGGTGATCAGGCCAAGTGCGTTCATGGTCTGTGCGATGTTCAGACGCACGGTGCCGAGTCGTTTCGGGCCCATCAGCGTGGCATACGTGTCGGCGGAGGTTTCGAGGAAGCTCAGGCCGATCGCCTCCACGAAGATGGCGAATAGGAACACTTCGTAAGTGACCAGGCGTGAGGCGGGGAAGAAGATGAAGCAACCTATCGCGAAGAAGCTCAGGCCCGCGATGATGCCAAGTTTGTAGCTGAATTTCTTGATGAACAGCGACGCCGGAATGGCGATGAGGAAGTAGCCGCCGTAGAACGCGCTTTGCACGAAGGCGGTGGCGAGGTCGCTCAAGGAGAACACGGCTTTGAACTGGGTGATGAGAATGTCGTTCAGGCTCGAAGCGATCGCCCAGATGGCGAACAGTACCGAGGTCATGGCGAACTGCAGCACCGGCGTACGGTTGAGATAGCCGTCGGGGAATTCAATCCAACGTTGTTTTTTCGGCTGTGCGCCGTCGGAAGCAGGTTCTGCGGAGGCGTTGGGGCTGGTGGGGCTGGTGGCGTCGATCGTTTGTGCATCGATTGGCCGTGTCATGGTTGCCTTCTTCTTCTGTGATGTGCAACCGTAACGGTGGTAAAGCTTGGGTTGGCCCTGAACGTTACGGCTACGTTGTTGCATACGCTTGTTCCGCCTTGCGTGTGGTACCGTGCGTGCCACATGTCGGTGGATTTGTCGCCGTAACCCGCAATTCGCGTTTGCTTAGGCCAACGAGATCGATGCGCATTGCGTTTGACGCGCATCGAAGGATTTCGATGATGGTTATGTATTGATCGGTCGGTTTATGGGTGGTATGTGTTCCGGCCGCCGTGGCAGCCGGAATGCCTTATAGCACTTGGCAGAATTCGATGGTCTCGTGGTTCGGGCCGAGCACGTTGAAGTAGCGGATGCCGTTCTCGTGGAATGTATCGATATGTTGCACCGAACCTTCCACGAAGTTCAGCCCCAGCTTCTCGGCTTCCTCGAACGCCTTGTCGATGTCGGTGACGTCAAGTGCGAAATGATTGATCGCGCCGGTCGCGTTCGCCGGCTGATCCATGGTCCACACCTCCAGTGTGAGATTGTTCAGATGCAGGAACGTGCAGCGGTCTTCGCCGTTCGGGTAAATGCCTTCACATTCGAAGCCGAGCTTCTCGTAGTACGCGATGGTGCCTTCGAGATCATTGGTGGGAATACCGACGTGACCGACTCCGGTGATGTGTTCGCGAACGCTCATATGCAAGCCTCCATTGCCTGACTATATTTTCGGTTCAACGGGCTGTTGTTGAACTGACTAGAACGATAGCACGTTTTTCCTTTCAACGGAAAACGTTTTCTGATTTCGGCGTGTCAAAGGATTGACGTGAGCGGTTGAAGTCGTCTTGAAGGATTTTATTCTGCCACGGCTTGTTGCCTGTGGAGTGTCTCGTGGTGCGCGACACGCCGTGATTTGGCAATCAGACTTGATTCGCGTATTCTTTCTTCTTGCGGCGATCAGAGCCTAGGTGAAACGCCCGGTCCCATTCCGAACCCGGAAGCTAAGGCCTAGTACGGCGATGGTACTGCACTCGGAAGAGTGTGGGAGAGTAGCGCGTCGCCGCGTTTACTCTTTATAATCCCGAGTTGAGCATGGCTCCTCGGGATTTTTGCTATTCGGATGGTAATGCAGTCTGTGGTGAGTTAGGTCCTGCCGATCATGAATCGTGCCGATTCCTGCGATGCGAAGGACAGACCGCAATTGGCTGATTTTAACGTGCTGGCTATCCCATCAAAGTGCTGGATGATTGAGAGAACCACGAAAAACGTCCATCCGCCGATTGCAAGCTACGCAAGGTGAGTTGGATGACAGATGCTATGTGTGATGGCTATCCCTTGGAAGAGTAGCTGTCGAGGAGGCGTCAGCGGTAGTTTAGGGATTCTCATATTGCAGGGTGTGTGGTTCGAGTGGTTTTTCGTGGGATGGCAAGTGACCTCGGATGGAAGACGGCTTTGCAATCTGCTACTTCGGATCATTACGCGCTGGCTATGCCGCAATGGGGACCATTTTCTTCAACGTGTGTTCAAGTAGAGCAAACAATGCGAATAGCACAATCGCTATTCCTAAATACACGATGAATGCATCCGTGTATATTTCGATAAATTTGAAGCTCTCCGAACCGATTATTGTGGCTCGCGCCATGATATCCATCACCGAGATGGTATACAGCAAAGAGGTATTCTTCAGCATATCTATCACCGAATTGGACAGATTAGGTACTGCGTTGATAGCTGCTTGGGGCACGACAATTCGCAGTAACGCATGTAGTGGTGGTAGATTCAGTGACCTGATTGCCTCGCGCTGGCCTTCGTCTACTGTGTAATATGCTCCCCTGAAAATTTCACAGAAATACACGCTGGCGTAAAGCGAGAACGTTACGATTGCAACGGTATTCGGGTAGATGTTTACATTTGCAGCCAGTTTGGGATCGTGATGGAGCAAGGCCGTGATACGGGGCATTCCATAACAAACTACATAGAGCTGTACAAGAATGGGCGTAGAGCGAATCAGTGATACAAGCAGGCCGATGATTGTACTCAGCAGGGGAATGCTATTGAGCCGGATTGTGCAGAAGATGGCGCCACCGAGCAATCCCAGAAATGCTGAAAAAACGGTGACCCAGATTGCAACGGGTGCGGCCTGAAGGATATCGGTAAAATGTTCGAGGGCGTACTGCATATCAAATGTCATGTCAGGCCACCTTTTTCAGAGAGACGGAGTAAATCAGTGTGGTCGCTTTGTCAATGATCACAGCGAGAATCCAATAAATCAGCATGAGTGCGAGGAATATCTCTAACTGCCACAGGCCAAAATCTTCTGCGGACAAAGTGATGGCCTTCTCATATATGTCCATGATGCCGATGGTGAACAAAATTGAGGACTGTTTGATGGCGGTGATTAGAAGACTGGCGAAATTAGGGAGGCTGTTAATCAATGCCTGGGGGATGATGATTCGTCGATAGTATGTCAGTTTCGGTAGCGAAAGGGACTGGGCCGCCTGCAGCTGGCCGTTGTCGATGGCATCGAATCCAGCACGCAGCGTCTCTTCGAAGAAAGCGGATAGGCTTAGAGAAAAGGCGATCAATGCGAAGATTAGCGGGTCACTTGAATTGATGTCGACACCAGAGGCGGAAAGCAACATCGGCAAGCCGTAATAGGAAATGAACAGAAGCAACAGTAATGGTGTACCGCGCATCAGCCACACATATGCCGTAATCAACGTTTTGGCCATGCGATTGTGGATCCGGCCTAGACACGTGAGTAATGTACCGATGAACATGCCAATCAAGACCGACGCTAGAACGATGCCTAAGGTGTATGGCAATCGTGCCAGCAGAATGGGAAAGGCGTTAAAGAATGCGGATAGATTAAAGTACGTGTTCATTATTCAGTCCTCACCACGGTAGCGTCTGAGGAATTCCTTGGTGCGTTGTTGTTCGGGATGGTCGAACAGTTGTTCAGGGGACCCTTGTTCGACAATAGAACCGTCCTCCATGAAGATGATTTTGGATGAGATTCGGCGTGCTAGTGCCATTTCATGGGTGACGACCAGCATGGTGCGCCCCTCCGCCGCCAGTTGTTCGATAACCCGTTCCACTTCGCCTACAAGTTCAGGGTCCAAGGCGCTGGTGGGTTCGTCCAGCAAAAGCAGGTCAGGATTCACTGCGATTGCGCGCGCGATACCTACGCGTTGTCTCTGTCCGCCGGACAGTTCCTTGGGGTATGAGTTAGATTTCTCGGCAAGGCCTACCTTGCCAAGAAGTTCAAGACCATATTGCTTGGCTTCCTTTTTCGGCATCTTCTTTGCGTAAATCAGCGCTTCGGTGACATTCTGCAACGCGGTCAGATTGGCGAATAGATTGTATGACTGAAACACCATAGCGGTTGCGCCGCGCACGTAGGCTATGTCTCTATGGTCCTTCGTGGCGAGGTCCACGGTCTTTCCATTCAGATTGATCGTGCCGGAATCAGCCCGCTCAAGGAAATTCAAGCAACGCAACAGTGTTGTCTTTCCGGATCCGCTCGGTCCAATGATGGAAAACACCTTCCCTTTTTCTTGAGTAAATGAAACAGATTTTAGGATGGTGTTCCCGTTAAAACTTTTGACGACGTCGCTGACGTTAATTGACATCATATCCCTTCCCATGGTTGACCACATTGAGGCTGTCTATGAAAGATTGGCTGAAGGCTGGCGCAACTTGTCCACTATGGATTTGTTGAAGATGGGGCCATTGAATGGTCTACCGAGATAGTCTTCGTAAAGGGTCAGCAATGCACTGCATGCCGTTACCGGTACGTTGAGCAGACGTCCCAAATCCACGATTGGCTTAATTCCGTAGGGAAGATCTTCTTGAATGAAACGGTGTCGTACATCTTTCGGACCGTGGAGCGTCGAATAGACGGAATTCGACTGGAACAACTGCAAGAGTGTGCCATAGTCGCTTCCCCAGAAGCTGTTGAGCTGCTTCACTATAGGTGTGTATGAGCTGCCCAAGGCGTCGGCTAGTGCATGACGTTCGTCATCGATATGACGTACAAGATTTTCCATGCGCTCGGTGAACCCCTCAGACAATATACGGTAGTCAGATCCCATCTCGATTTTTGTCATGTTCAAGAGACACAGAGGGGCATGAATGATGGGATTCGGAGCCATCAGCGATGAGGTGAACACAGTATCGCAGTGGTGTATCTCCCTGTAAGCGCGGTGCAGGAATTTCCTTAATATGTTGGCGTCATCATGGTCTATTGCATAGGACACTTCGATGGATGTTTTGATTCCTTTGATTTCCAGCGAGATACCGTTGTCTGGGCTTTTGCCATCGAAAGACAGCTCGGCCACATAAGGCATGCCGGCGGTTTCGGCGATGGTCAGGCGACTCGGCTGAATCGCCTGACCATCCGAGAACGTCTGGAATGCCTCATATGCCCCCCAATTGCCGTTGAATATGATGATTCGAATAGGGTCAACGTGCGTACGGGCCCAATCACGGATCCTCTCAAATATGTCATTGTGGGCATTTGCCCATGTGCATATAACGATGAAGTCGGCATTAGATAGAACTTCATCCAATTCGTTGCTGGCGTCGATGTTCCAGATACCTTCCATCGAGCCAGCCGACACTATGGACCCGTCGCGCAACGCAGCCAGCTTGGCTTCGTCACGTGTATATACCATCGGATCGTATCCAAGGGACTGTAAATGCAGAGCCGCGGCGAGACCGGTATTACCCGCCGAAAGAATGGCCACCTTCATGGTTCCCGCCAATCGTTTGTTAACGTAAATGAGTCATAAAAGTCAATGCCCGCCGCAAAGCCTAACGGTCTACGGCGAGCTGTTTCTCCGTGGGCGAGAACGTCACTCCCAGTAGATGACGCTGTCCACCTTGTCTGCGCCGGGAAGGCTAAACACATCTTCGCCATACCATTTTTCGGAAAGCTTGGATAGCGTGCCATCCTGACGGAAATCGTCCAGCACCTTATCGATATCTTTGCGGAGCTTGGCGGTGCTGTCGCCCTTGTGATACAGGAACACGGTTGGGAACAAGCCGATGGAATCAGTGGTGGTCAGGTCGAGGTCCAGCTCATCCTTGATGCTCTGGAATGAGGTGTACGGATAGATGGCCGCATCATATTTGCCAGCACCGACCGCCTTGAGAACATCGGCGACGGTGGCGGATTTCTCCGTCGCACCTTCGAACTCGATCTTGTTGTTCGGATGTTCTTCGTTGTACTGGCTAATCAGTGTATAGCGGGCATCATCGGTTGGGATGGGGGCAAGCTTCTTGCCGGACTTCGCTAAGTCTTCCAGCGAGTTGATATCCTTCTCGTCGGATCGGATGATCAGACGAGCGTCGCTCAGACCGGTCGGATTCTCAGAATAGTCGAAAGTTTTGAAGCGCTCGGCCGTACCGTAGAAGGAGCAGGTGGCTGCGTCATACTTACCGCTTTGCAGGCCAGTGAGAAGAGCGTCCTGTGCAAGGGCCGTGTATTTGAACTCGTATTGAGGGAGCTTCTCATCAATTTTTTTCAGCAACTCGAAATCGTATCCAGTGTAATTATCGCCATTAACATAGGTGTACGGTTTCTTGCCGGTCACTCCTGCAATGTTGATAATTTGAACATCGTTGGAAGACGAGGTGTTTTTATCGGATGAGTTGGCACCGCAGGCGGCCAGCGAGAATACTGCGGTAGCGACGGCGAACATGGCAACAGCACGTTTGGCGATGGTGGTCTGAGACATTCGTTCTCTTTTCTCTCAAGGCGGATACTGGCTTTTTACGACGATGGCCATGCTATCGGAAACTTTTGGGCGAAATGCCTCTCTGCTATACGGATTCCAGCGGCAAGACTATAAGCAGGACTTATGAGAAACAGGACGAATCGGCTTGCATCGTTTGTATTATTCGTCTTCCGGCATCCGAGGCTTTGTGATACCGTCAGCGGTATCCTTCCCAGTGGGGGAGCGGGAAAAGAATATCCTCATATGCTGTCCATGTCTGCAGAAAATCAATGTCAGGCTCGCCCAGCCAGCGTGACTCGAGGCCTTCCATTGCCGATCCGATCGCCATGGAGAGAAGGCCTACCTGCTCAGGCTTCGAATACTCCGGAGGTAGCTTCCAAGGGACTTGTTCGACCTGCTTGCGCAGACGTTGGCCTCGATGCGCGAAATATTCATGTGCCGGATGCGACTCGTCCAATGCTTCTGCCCGCAACACCAGATATGCGCGGGTCTGATAAGGGTTCTCCTCGTTGAACCGCGCGATTTCCCGATACCATTCCGGCATCAGTGCTGGATGCTTGGAAAGTTCTTCCTTTGAGAGGTTAAGCTTGCGGATGAGATAGTTGTTTGAGCTGTTCTCATCCTCGCTGAAGTCATATTGCCGCAATACCAGATCCAATAGGTTCCGTTTGTTCTTTACATGCTTGAGTACGCCTGCCTGGCTGAGTCCCGTACGATCGGCAACTTCCTGGATGGTCATGCCGAAAAAACCTCGTTCACCGATGACTTCGGTTGCGACCCGCACGATCTCGTCAATCCGCTCGCTGCTCTGTTTCCTCAATGCAATCCCTTTCGTTGCGACGCCGCAGGTTACGTTTCGCACATTTCAGCATATCCGATAGAGAAAACCATGGGACACGCGCTGTTGACACCTCCGTCTTTGGTGATATATTGATTCTACATAGGTAAGTAACTACTTACTTACTGATGTGAAACGGTGCCTTTCCCTGAGAAAGAAACATGTATTCCAATGTCGGAATTACAACGAACATGGAGGTTCGAATGTCAACCCAACAACGAGCTAACTGGAGACCATGGTTGGTCTTCGCCGGATGCTGCGTGCTCTCCTTCGTGGGTTTTGGCTTCATCGTGAACACGATGGGCCTGTATTACACACCGCTATGCGACGAATTGGGGATTTCCCGCACCCAGATCGCGCTGGCCGCATCAATTATGGCCATCGCCGCCATGCCGACCACGCTACTTGCAGGCAACATCATGAAACGTATCGACTCACGTGTCCTAATTTCCGTATGCGTGGTGGTGTGTTCTCTTTTGTTTCTCGCACAGTCATTCTTCACCCAGCTGTGGCAGTTCTACATCTCTTTCGCGTTGATGGGTGTCGCCTACGTTATTCCGATCACTCTGGCGCCGAGTGTGCTACTCGCCAACTGGTTCGAGGATAAGCTGGGACTGGCTATGGGCATTGCGCTGGGCGTCAGCGGCATCGGCGGCATGGTATTTAATCCGGTCGTTTCTTCCTGGATTACGAATTTCGGTTGGCGCACTTCATACCGTGTTACCGCACTTGTTCTGGCCATATGCATTCTGCCCTTTGCGATGTTCGCTTTCAAATTCCATCCCGACCAGGATAAAGGCGAATGCGCCTATGGACATACCGTCAATGCCGATGCTGCCAAGACCGAACAGGACGGCGAGCTGCCGGGTCTGTCGCTCAAACAGGCAGCGAAGACCCGTTCCTTCGCGTTGTTGGTTATTCTTGCCGTGCTGCTGCAGTCCGTTGCGGCGCTTGTGCAGCACGTTTCCGGTATGGAAGTTGCACGCGGCCTGACTTTGGAACAAGGGTCTCTGGTCGTTTCCGGAATCATGCTCGGTGCGGCCGTCGGCAAGGCGACTATCGGCATCCTGCTCGACCGTGTGAAAACCGAGGCGGTCATCGCCTTGTATGCGTCACTTGGACTGTGCGGCTGGGGTCTCATGGCGATTACCAGTGTGCCAGTGGTAGCCACGGTTGCCGGCTTCCTTGCGGGTATCGGCCAGGGAGTGGTGTTGGTATCCCTTCCTTGGATGATCCGTCAGTTCTTTGGGCTGAAGGATTACCCCATGATTCTAAGCGTTATCTCCGTCGGAGGCGGCATTGCATCAGCAGTCGCCAACACCATCCACGGGACGGTGTTCGATACTGCTGGTTCGTATATGCCGTCGCTCATCTCCAATGTCGTCTTCTACATGGTAGCTGCTGTCTGCGCAATAGCTGCGTACAAACTGCGCCCGATGAAGGCGGCCAAGAACAATTCCGAACAATAACACAGACACAAGGAGCCAAACAATGAGTGACGCAGATGAATTTCTTAAGAAGTATCTGGAAAATATTCGCAACCAATATAACAGCTCAGGGTTCCCGCCGAAATATGCGTCCGGAACCATGCGGACCGTCACGGTCTCCTGCCGCGATGGCGTGGAACTGACCACTGATATCTACACGCCTGTCATGAAAGGACCATATCCGACCATCGTGGTGCGTTGCCCCTACCCGCAGCAAGTCGATTTATGGAGGCTGCATGGTGAAGAGCTTACTAAACGCGGTTATGCCATGGTATGCGAATGGTGTCGTGGCACCTATACATCCGGCGGAACATGGGAGCCGAATATCAATGAACGCAATGACGGTGCTGATTTGCTTGCCTGGTTGGAAACGCAGGATTGGGTCGAGACCATTGGCCTGTGGGGTACTTCATACCTATCCCTGACCTGCTGGGTCGTGGCCGACATCGCCACATCCAAGGTGGCATCCATCTGTGCGAACCATTATGGCACCGACCGATTCTCTTCCGCCTATCAGAAAGGCTCATTCCGTTGCGACGTGCTTACTGCATGGGCCATGCAGAACGCCGGGCATCCCGTTAACGCCGACTATCTCAAGTCCTCGTTGCATCTGCCGCAAATGACCGTGGATGAGGATATGTGGGGAGGCCGTCTCGACTGGTATCGCGACTGGATCAGTCATCCAAAAGGGACTGATTCCTACTGGGATGAAGGTTTCTGGGGGCTGCTCAAAAAGATTCCTTCCAACGTGAAGGTTCCAATGTTCATCAATGAGGGATGGTTCGATCATCATCTCGGCAGTGCGCTTACCGGCTATGCCTCTCTCGACCCCGATATCAGGAAACACTCTTGGTTGCGTATCGGCTGTTGGAACCATTATTTCAATAATCCTCTTGAAGGGCTCGAGCCTGCAAACCTCAATGCCACCGAGGTGCCTGCAGCACTGGAATGGTTCGATCTGACCCTCAAACAGCATCGGATTCCGGAACGTAAGGTTGAATACTACGAGGTCGGTGATGATTCCTGGCACACCGTAACGCAATGGCCGCTATCAGCCGATGACGTCGAAGAGAGCCGATTGTTCTTCGCCTTGTCCGGTGACGAATCCGATCAGAACGCACACGCCCTTGTCGATCGGCCGAAAGCGAAGACGGAAGCATTGCAGTACAACTATGATCCGGCCAATCCTGTCGCAACTCGTGGTGGTGAGGCCTTGTTGACCACGATGCAGGAAATTGGCGCTCGCATTCAGCCGAAACCAGGTTACCGTGCCGATGTGCTCAGTTTTCTCACAGCACCATTTGAACAGGATGTGCATATTCAGGGAGCTATCAGAGTGGAACTTTACATATCCTCCACTGCTCCCGATACGGCATTCACTGCCAAACTGATGTGCGTCGACCCGGATGGCACGGCACGCAACTACCGCGGTTCCATCACCACCATTGCGCTCGATACGCCGGATGCGGAACCCTACACGCCTGGTGACATACGCAAGGTGAGCGTAGAGATGTGGGACATATGCTGGAAGGTGCCTGCCGGATCGCGAATTCGTTGCGATATCGCATCATCGGATTTTCCACAATATTCAGTACATACCAATCGTGCCGGACTATGGAGTGAGCAGACCGGTGCAGACAAGGCCGTCCAGACCATATATATGGGTTCAGAAATGCCTTCGGCAATTGTGCTGCCGGTTCTTGCCTAATTGATGATCACAAGGAAGATGGTGCAATCATGTTGAAAGGAGAGTGCATGCCAAATTGGGAATAGCTGACTGACTTGGCTGAAAGCGATGCCATGCCATCCGCTACGATCGGACGGCATGGCACCGCTTTATGAACAAAACACAGTGCCCCAGATAGGAATCGAACCTACGACACCTTCTTTAGGAGAGAAGTGCTCTATCCACTGAGCTACTGAGGCAACGAAGATATATTCTACACACCTTACGGACGTGGCATGTGCAAAGGCGGTGAATACGGGCGAGATTTCTTTCGCGATGCGGTAGGGTAGGGGCGTTGCGCGGCTTGTGTTCGCGCCGTCATCGGCTGGCATCCATGACATCATGCCGCGCGCAAGGAGGAACTATGGCTCAGGCAGCGAAATCACGTACGACCCGATCAGCCGGACCGGTCCAACCGATTCGGCTGGTGAATGGTCGTAGGTCGCACCATGTGCGCAACTGTATCTTCGGCATGCTGGCCTGGGTGTTCGCGCTTGCGTCCCTGCTCGGCACGACTACGCACATTCTTCCGGAATCGATTCAGGCGTGGCCCTATATGCCGGTCGTCGTGTCATTGGTACCGTGGTTCGCCCTTCTTGCCATCGTCGCTTTGGTTCTTGCCGTGATTTCGAGACGTGGCTTTGCCGCAATCATGGCGATCGCAGCAATCGGATTGCAGATATGGTGGCAGTATCCGTTCTTCTACAATCAGATGAAACTGCCTCGCGCCGCGATCGCAGCGGTTTCCGGCGCTTCCATGAACACGGATGACGGGTATGCCCGTCTGATGACATGCAACGTATATAAAGGACGTGCCGATGCGCAGGAGATCGTCGACTTGGTGAAAAGCGAGCATGTGGAAGTGCTTGCCCTGCAGGAGACCACGGATGATTTCGTGGATGCGTTGAACAGGGCCGGCATCGCCGACTATCTGCCATATTCGCAGGTTTCCAGTTCGGATGGCGTCTACGGCAACGGTTTGTGGTCGGCGACCCCGCTTGGCGACCCTGCGGATGATGATGTGGATTCCAGCGCTTCGTTCATGCCGGGTGGCACGGTGAGCTTCAACGGCGGCACCACGCCCGTCCGTTTCGTTTCCGTGCACACCACTTCGCCGACCCGAAGCCGCTGGCAGCAGTGGAGGCGATCCCTGGATGAACTGGCCCGTATGAAATTCAATACCGATACCCGGTACATTTTCATGGGTGATTTCAATGCCACCTACGACCATACGCCGTTCAGGGATTTTCTTGGGAATCGTTTCATCGATGCGTCCAGGCAGGCGGCCGGCGGTTTCGTGTTCTCATGGCCTGCGGATATTGATTATGTGCCGACCTTCGCCGGAATCGATCACATCGTGCTCGACTCCGGCATGTTGGCGGGGCAGGTGAAGTCGGAGAAGATTGACGGCTCCGACCACAAGGCCCTGCTGGCGACGGTGCAGATCAGCTAGTTCAGGACAGGTTGTCCTGAGTTCCTGCGGTATTCGCGGCCGTGGCCTGTTCGGCCTGGGCTGCGTCAAGCTTGGCTCGAACCTCGCCCAGCAGGCTCTGCGCCCGCTTGGCAAGGGCCTCTCCGATTTCCCATTGGCGCATGGACTGATCGAGGTTAAGGCCGCCGGCTTCCAGCGCCTGGACGGCTTGGATGAGTTTGTCGCGTGCCTCTTCATAAGGCATCTGCTCGATGGCCTCGCGTTCCTTGTCGGTGAGGCTGGAGGCCGGGGTGCTGGTTTCACTGGTCATGTTGACTCCTTGCTGTAGTCGCGGTTTTGACTTCGGAGACGACCATGCCGTGCTTCAGGGTCATGGTGAGCTCGTCCCCGGGTTTGACGTTGTTCGCGTCGTCGATCACATGCCCGTCGGCGCTTTGGATCACCGCATAGCCGCGGTTGAGGGTGGATTGCGGGCTGAGGGCCGTCAGGGATGCGTGTGAGCGTTCGATGGTCAGGCTGGCGTCGTCGAGAATGCGGGTCAGTCCGATGCGCATACGGCTCCGGGCGTCATCGAGGAACCGTTGATGCGGTTCCAGCATGGTCAGCGGCTGTGTCAGGCTTGGCCTGTTCGCGTAGCCTTCGACCAGTCGCATCTCGTTGGCGATCGTCGCGTCGATGCGCATGCGCATGCGTTGCAGATGCACGTTGATCAGTTGTGTCTGCTCATTGACGTCAGGCACCACTTTCTTGGCGGCGTCGGTAGGGGTGGAGGCGCGCAGGTCGGCTACCAGGTCGAGCAAGGTCCAGTCATCCTCATGTCCGATGGCCGAGATCAAAGGGGTCTGTGCCGCCGCGGCGGCTCGCACCACACCTTCGTCGGAGAATCCGATGAGATCTTCGAAGGCGCCGCCGCCCCTGGCGACGATGATTACGTCGACATCCGGGTCGGCATCCATCGCACGGATGGCGGCGACCACGTCGGACGGGCATTGCTCGCCTTGCACGTGTACGTGCATCACCTTGAAATTCGCTACCGGCCAGCGCAGGCGTACGTTGGTGATCACATCGCCTTCCGCACGTGCCTGGGGGGCGCAGATCAGGCCGATGCAATGCGGGAATTCCGGAAGCGGCATTTTGCGGTCGATATCAAACAGGCCTTCGCCCTTGAGCTTTTTGCGCAGCTCGTCGATCATCGCCTTCAGACTGCCACCTGCGCCGGCTGCGATGATTGCGTCACCTCTGAGCGAAAGCGACGTGCGTTTCATCCACAGATTCGGCTTGCCGTGGATGATCACACGATCGCCCTGCACAAACGGCGTGGCGGCCGCCGCGAATTGGCCGAAGCCATTGACTTCCATCGCGATGTCCTGATAATCGTCGCGCAGGGTGAGATAGGCGCTGCCCGCACGGCGGGTGTTGATCTGTGTGATCTGCCCGGCCACCCATACGGAAGGCCAACGCTCGACGGCCATATGGAATTTCTCGCTGAGCATACTTACCGGCCAAGGATTATCCGCTGTGGTTTCGCTGGCAAGGCGGGGAAGCTGTTCAGGCTGTTTGAGGCCCGGCTGTGGCTGCGACTGCGTTGCCATGGGGTTGTATCCCGGAGTCCAAGTCATGTTGTCAAGATTCCTCCATCTTGCGGACAATGACGGCTCGGAAAACGGCGTTCGCCATGATGGATCGCACGCGGTTGCGCACGCCTACCCCCGCGTATATAGTCCTCTGTGGAGCAAATGCCAAACGACACTCCGGAACCGGTATCGTTACCTTTGTCACACAAATCAGATAATGGCGGAATGGCGCCGAAAAGTGCCATATCTAGTTTCTATGGCGGCGTGCCTCTACTAGATATAGTGCTGGGGATGACGTAGAGTACTTGAAGCCGATATAAACAGGACATGCGATGCGAAGCATGGAGACCAGTCGGAAGGCCCGACTCGGAAAGGACGAGAAATGGAAACTCAGGTTCTGGGCGCGATGAACGCGACCTCCGCAACCACTGCGGAGAAAGTGCTCGTCGAGAAGCGCGATGGTCGTGTGGTCGATTTCGATCCGATCAACATCATCAGCGCGGTGAAGTCCGCCTTCGCCGATCTCGACAAGAAGATCGGCCCGCAGGAAGAGCAGATGATCCGTGGTATCGCCAATCAGGTCGAGGCTGAGATCAAGGAACGCTACAACGGTCCGGCCAAAATCGAGGACATCCAGAATCTTGTGGAGCATGGCCTGATCGAGGATCACCTGTACGACGTGGCCCGCACCTACACCAACTATCGTCTGAACAAGGATATCGAACGCGCCAAGGCCACCGATATCAACGAGGCCGTAAGCCGACTGGTGAATCGTGACGAATCCTTGGTGCGTGAGAACGCCAACAAGGATTCCAACGTGTACTCCACCCAGCGTGACCTGCTGGCCGGAGCCGTCTCCAAGGCATCCGCCTTCTCCATGCTGCCGGATGCCGTGTCGAACGCGCATATGAAGGGCGACATCCACTTCCATGATGCCGATTACTCGCCGTTCACCGCACAATCCAACTGCTCGCTGCCGAACTATTGGGATATGCTCGCCAACGGCTTCACCTTGGGCAACGCCCCGATGGGTTCGCCGAACAGCATCAGCATTGCGGCCACGCAGATTACCCAGATCATGAAGGACGTGGCCTCCAGCCAGTACGGAGGGCAGACCGCCAACCGTGCCGACGAGCATCTGGCCGAATACGCCAAGAAGGATTACGCCAAGTTCCTGGAGCAGGCCCACGAAATCATGCCCGACGACCTGCCGATCGAAATCGCCGAGCGTCAGGTCACATTGTCCAAGAACGTTGAGCCGAAGCGCCTGCACTTCGAGGCCGACCGTGCTCCGCTGCCGATGGACGAGCCGTTCCACAAGGAAGCCGGACGCCTGGAACAGTTGCGCGAGGTCTGGGCGAAGATCCAGACCCGCAAGGCCATCTATGACGCCATGCAGACCATGGAATACCAGATCAACTCCAACCGTGTGTCCAACGGGCAGACCCCGTTCGTGACCGTCGGTTTCGGTTTGGGCACCGACTGGTTCTCTCGTGAGGTACAGCGTGCCATCTTCCTCAACCGCATCCGCGGCCTCGGTTCCGAACACCACACCGCCATCTTCCCGAAGCTGGTGTTCTCCGTCAAGCATGGCATCAACGCCGACGAGGGCGATCCGAACTACGACATGAAGCAGCTCGCGCTCGAATGCGCCACCAAGCGCATGTACCCGGATGTCATCTTCTACGAGAACATCGTGAAGATCACCGGATCCTTCAAGGCTCCGATGGGCTGCCGTTCCTTCCTGCAGGGATGGATCGACCCGAAGACCGGCGAGGACGTCGAAGACGGCCGTATGAACCTCGGCGTCGTGACCGTGAACGTTCCGCGCATCGCGTTGGAATCCCACGGCGACAAGGAACGTTTTTGGAAGATCTTCGACGAGCGCATGGCCGTCGCCCATCAGGCATTGCAGTACCGCATCATGCGATGCAAGCAGGCCGCGCCGGTCAACGCCCCGACCTTGTTCCGCTTCGGTGCATTCGGTCGTCTTGGTGCCAGCGACAGCGTCGACCAGCTCTTCCGCAATGAACGCGCCACCGTATCCCTCGGATACATCGGCTTGTATGAGGCGACCAGCGTGTTCTATGGCAAGAATTGGATGCGCGATCACGGCTGGGACCCGCAGGGTAAGGAATTCGCCCTGTCGATCGTGCGCCGCATGAACGAACTGTGCAAGGAATGGTGCAAGGCCGAGGGGTACCACTATTCCGTGTACTCCACGCCGGCCGAATCCCTGACCGACCGCTTCAACCGCATGGACCGCGAGAAGTTCGGCGAGGTGGAAGGCGTGACCGACCACGACTTCTACACCAATTCCTTCCATTATCCGGTGTGGCTGCAGCCCACCCCGATGGAAAAGCTCAATTACGAGAAGGACTTCCCCTATCTCGCTTCCGGCGGCTTCATCAACTACTGCGAGTTCCCGTGCCTGCAGGCCAATCCGAAGGCTCTCGAGGCCGTATGGGATTACGCCTACAACATCGGCATCGGCTACCTTGGTACGAACACTCCGATCGACCACTGCTTCATGTGTGGTTTCCAAGGCGACTTCGAACCGACCGAAGAAGGCTTCAAGTGCCCGGAGTGCGGCAACTCCGACCCGGACAAGTGCAATGTGACCAAGCGCACCTGCGGCTATTTGGGTAACCCGGTGCAACGCCCGATGGTGCACGGTCGCCATGAGGAGATCGCCCATCGCGTCAAGCACATGAGCGGTGAGACCGGTCATGTCATGCTGCAGGACGGCTCCGAACGCGAATGGTTCGAAGAGGCCAAGTAACGTCATGTAATGCCCCTCATGACGAGGGACATCCGACGAAGCTTGGTAGGGAGGGATCAGGGAGCCCAGACTTCACTGTCCCTCCCTTCGTCATACTTCGCATGCCACCTCCCTCGCGAGAGGGGTATGTGTTATCGAGGAGGCAGATGTGATCAGCAGCGTCAGCACGGCAATCAAACGACATGATTTCGCGCCGAACGAACATGATCGTGGGCCGTTCATCCCCACCGAACGCTCCAATAACCCCAAAGCCGGCCAATGGACGAACCGGATGAGCCACAACATGGTGGCCGACTACAAACGTTTTCTCATGACCGATGGCGAAGGGATTCGCTGCTCATTGTATGTTTCGGGTTGCCCGTTCTACTGCGAAGGCTGCTATAACTCCTCGATCTGGGATTTTCAGGCCGGGCATGAGTACAACGACAGACTGGAAGCGCAGATTCTCGAAGATGTCGGGCAAAGCTTCGTGCAGGGCATTACCTTCCTCGGTGGCGAGCCGATGCTCAATACCGGCATCCTGATTCCCCTGGCGCGCAAGATCCGCGAACGATACGGACATACCAAAGACATCTGGTGCTGGACCGGCTATACGTGGGAGGAGCTCATGCGTGAAGGCGAAAGTCCCGACAAGCGTGAGCTACTTGAGTTAGTCGACATTCTTGTCGATGGTCGTTATATCAAGGATCTGCATGACTCGTTGCTGCAGTTCCGTGGAAGCTCCAACCAACGCATCATTGACGTGCCGAAATCACTGGAATCCGGCGAAATCGTCATTTGGCCGAAACTGCACGACCAACTCCGCGTCATTCCGGAAATCTACGGCAAGGACCGTGCCGCGGGGGAGGGGGACGCTTCCTGACGGGTGTCCCCTTGACCATCTTGAAAACTATACAGGCTGACTAAAATAATTGTCTAAATTACGCCTTGTGTCGCGCGAATCATGCGGCACGATGGTCGCTTAGGCGTGGCCACAGACTACCATTACATATTTGGATAACCGGGCCATGGTCACCTGTGGGGACACGGGGGAGGCCTACCGGCACTACGAATAGGTATAGAGGTATACATGGTTGAAGCAGCAGATACCGCGGTCGAATCCCGCGATACGAAGCCGTTGCGTGTAGGTCTTGACATCGGTTCGACCACGGTGAAGGCCGTGGTGCTCGACCAGACCGACGCGCTCGATGGCGTGCTCTTCTCCGACTATCGTCGCCATCACGCCAACGTACGCGCCACAGTGGCGGGACTGCTTGAAGACATTCACAAGGAACTCGTGGCTCGAGATCGCGGCGACGAACCGATCCGACTGGCCATTACCGGCTCCGGCGGCCTGGCTCTGGCCGACAATCTCCATGTACCGTTCGTGCAGGAGGTCATCGCCGAGACCCGCGCCATCGATCAGGAATATCCGCAGGCCGACGTGATCATCGAACTCGGCGGCGAGGATGCCAAGATCACCTACTTGAAGCCGACTCCGGAACAGCGCATGAACGGTTCATGCGCCGGCGGTACCGGCGCGTTCATCGACCAGATGGCCACCCTGCTCGACACTGATGCAGCGGGGCTCAACGACATGGCCAAAAGTTACGAGACGCTCTATCCGATTGCTTCGCGATGCGGCGTATTCGCCAAAACCGATTTGCAGCCGCTCATCAACGATGGCGCGGCGAAGCCCGATCTGGCCGCCTCCATCTTCACCGCCGTGGCCACACAGACCATCGCAGGCCTGGCTTCCGGCCGACCGATTCACGGCACCGTGATCTTTCTCGGCGGGCCGCTCTTCTTCATGTCTGAACTACGCGAAGCCTTCCACCGCGCCCTTGAAGGCAAGGTCGACGAATTCATCGTGCCGACCGACGCTCACCTGTATGTGGCCTTCGGTTCGGCATTGTTGGCGGGTGAGCCCGACCAGCTGGAAGACGGCGTTCATTTCGAGGCACGTACCTGCGAGGATATTCTCGAGAATCTCGAGGATTTGAAGAATCTGCCTGCGAACACGCCGACCATGCCTCCGCTGTTCCCGACCGAAGCGGAACGTGAGGCGTTCAACGAACGTCATCATCGCGAGCATGTGCATATCGGTACGCTGGAAGGTGCGATCGGTCCTCATTTCCTCGGCATCGACGCAGGATCGACCACCATCAAGGCGACGCTGGTGAACGATGACCGTGAAATCGTATGGTCATCCTACGCGACCAACGAAGGCAGCCCGCTGACCGCCGCCGTGAACATCGTCAAGAAAATTCAGAACGAACTGCCGCAAGACGCGTGGATCGCGCGCTCCTGCGCAACCGGTTACGGCGAAGGCCTGATCACCACCGGCCTGCACCTTGACGAAGGCGTGGTTGAAACCATGGCCCATTACCGCGGTGCCGAAATGGCGAGCCCGGGCGTCACCGCCGTCATCGACATCGGCGGCCAGGATATGAAGTATCTGGCCATTTCCGACGGCGTAATCGACTCCATCGCCGTGAACGAGGCCTGTTCCTCAGGCTGCGGCTCGTTCCTGCAAACCTTCGCGCAATCCATGGGCCTGACCATTCAGGAATTCACGCAGGCGGCCCTGAACTCCACACATCCGGTGGATTTGGGCTCGCGTTGCACCGTCTTCATGAACTCATCCGTCAAGCAGGCGCAGAAGGAAGGCGCCTCGATGGAGGACATCGCGGCCGGTCTGTGCTACTCCGTGGTGCGCAACGCCTTGTATAAGGTCATTAAGCTGCGTGATTCGGGCGAACTCGGTGACACCGTGGTGGTACAGGGCGGAACGTTCCTCAATGATGCCGTGCTACGCGCCTTCGAACTGCTCACCGAACGTGAGGTCACCCGACCGAACATCGCGGGCCTCATGGGTGCGTATGGAGCGGCCCTGACCGCGCGCATGCATTATTCCGATGTATCCGACGGACTTGATGGCGAACCTGACGATGCGGCGAACACCGGCATCAAGCAGATCGTGATCGACGGCGTGACGCACACTGCATCGAACATCATCTCCGGCGAGGACCTCGACCACCTGTCGATGACCTCCGAACGTGACGTATGCAAGCTATGCCAGAACCACTGCAAGCTCACCATCACCACTTTCCAGGACGGCTCGCGCTATGTGACCGGCAACCGCTGCGAACGCGGCGGCGACTCCAAAAAGCAACGCTCCGACAGGCCGAACCTGTACGACTACAAGTACAAGCGCTGCTTCGCCTACCGCAGGCTCACCGACAAGAAGGCCACCCGTGGCGAAATCGGCATTCCACGCGTGCTCAACATGTATGAGAACTATCCGTTCTGGTTCACGCTGCTCACTTCGCTCGGCTTCAAGGTAATGATTTCCGGCCGTAGCTCGCACGAGCTGTTCGAGACCGGCATCGAATCAATCGCCTCCGAGAACATCTGCTATCCGGCCAAACTGGTGCACGGCCATGTCAAATGGCTGCTCAACAAGGGCATCAAGACCATCTTCTACCCGTGCGTGTCATATGAGGAGAACCTGGTTCCGGACACCGACAACCATTACAACTGTCCGGTCGTGGCCAACTATCCGGTGGTCATCGGTGCGAACATGCCCGAACTGCGTGAGGAAGGCGTGCGCTACATGCGCCCGTACTTCAACATGGCCAACCACGAACTTATGATCGACCGTATCGTCGAGGAGTTCGCCTGGGCTGACGTGACCCGCGAGGAAGCCGAGACCGCGGTTAAGGCCGCCTACGCCGAAAACGAGGTGTTCAAGCACGACGTGCAGATGGAGGGCCTGAAGGCGCTCGCCTACATGAAGGAACACAACTGCCGCGGCATCGTGCTTGCGGGCAGGCCCTATCATATCGATCCGGAAGTCAATCATGGCATTCCGGAAACCATCTGCGCGCTCGGCATGGTGGTGCTCTCCGAGGATTCGATTTGTGAACTGCAGCCGGGGCAAAAGCTCGCCCTGAGCGAATTCCTGGCCGAGGGCGAGGAGGATCCGCGTAAGAAGAACGCCAACGGATTCCGCCATGTCGGCGACCGCAAGGTGACCAAGATGCCATTGCGCGTCACCAATCAGTGGGCCTACCATTCCCGACTGTATGCGGCCGCCAACTTCGTGGCCTCCTATCCGGGGCTCGAACTCGTGCAGCTCAACTCCTTTGGCTGCGGTCTTGACGCCATCACCACGGATCAGGTGTCCGAAATCCTTGCGGACAAGGCCGACGTGTACACCATGCTGAAAATCGACGAGGTGTCCAATCTGGGTGCGGCCAAGATTCGACTGCGTTCGCTCAAGGCCGCCGTCGAGGAGCGCGAACGCAATCACAAGCGCGCCGTTGCCTCATCCATGCCCACCAAGCAGGATCAACCCGGCAATGCCGACGCCGTAGCCGACGCCAAAGCCAAGCTTGACGAGGTCAAGGCACAGCTCAAGGCCGCTGAGGCTGAGCTCAAGGCCGCCGAAACCGCGGCCATCAAGCAGGCCGGACAGGGTGGATTCCGCAAGACCGGTTCCGCCGCCCCGACTCCGGGCCGTCAGATCATGCTCGATACGGTGATGAAGGCCAATCCGAAGCTTACCGAAGCCGTGAAGGCCGCATCCAGGCGTGCCGCTGAAAATGGCATCGGCGAAAGTCGGGAAGGCAAGAAGACGGCTCATAATTCCGCCACCATGTCGAAATATGCGAACCGCATTCCATTCGGCAAGGATATGAAGGACTACACCATCGTGGCTCCGCAGATGAGCCCGATTCACTTCTCATTGGTGGAATCCGTGATCCGTTCCGGCGGCTACAAATTCGACATTCTCAAGCACGCCAGCCGCGATGATGTCGAAATCGGCCTGAAGTACGTGAACAACGATGCCTGCTATCCGGCCATCATGGTTATCGGCCAGCTTGTGAATGCGATTCTGGAAGGCAAGTATGATCCGGACACCACTGCGCTCGCCATCACGCAGACCGGCGGCATGTGCCGCGCCACCAACTACTTCGGCCTGATTCGCAAGGCGCTGGTGGATGCCGGCTATCCGCAGATTCCGGTCATTGCCATCTCCACGCAAGGTATCGAAGACAATCCGGGCTTCAAGGCGACCCCATCTCTGCTGCATCGTGCCGTCAAGGCGCTGGTCATCGGCGATTTGCTGATGAAATGCCTGTATCGGGTGCGTCCGTACGAAGTGACCGCAGGAAGTGCCGACAAGCTGTATGAGACGTGGGATGTCATCGTGCGTGAAACGCTTGAACATCACGGTTTCTCCAAGACGGCACGCAAGTTCATCGGCAAAGGGTATCTGCCGTATCAGGAGCTTGTCAAGGAAATCGTCAGGTCCTTCGACAAGTTGCCGTTGAAAGACGAGCCGCGCAAGGTGCGCGTCGGCGTAGTCGGTGAGATTCTGGTCAAGTACCAGCCGGATGCCAACAATCACGTGGTCGATGTGATTGAATCACAGGATTGCGAGGCCGTGGTGCCGGGAATCATGGAGTTCATGACCACCCGTCCGTACATTGCCGACTGGAACGAGCACTATCTCGGCATGGGTGGCAGCAAGCTTGGCTATGCCTTGATGCGTAAGGGCTTGGACCTGTATTTGAATCCGGTGCGCAAGGCAATCGGTCTGGCAAACGGCAAGTTCTCCCAGGACCTGCCGATGCCTGAACTGGTCAAGAAGGCCGGTGAGGTCACTTCCGTGGGCGTACAGGCCGGCGAAGGCTGGCTGCTGACCGCCGAGATTCTGGAACTCATCGAATCGGGATGCCCGAACGTGATTTGTGCACAACCGTTCGCCTGTCTGCCGAACCATGTGACCGGCCGAGGCATGTTCGGCAAGATTCGGCGTCTGCATCCGGAGGCCAACATCGTATCCATCGACTATGATCCGGGCGCTTCCGAAGCCAACCAGCTCAACCGTATCAAGCTGATGATTTCGGCGGCGAAGAAGGCTTATAGGGCCCACCAGTCTGAACCCGCAGCCTAGTGCCTTCCTCAATCTACCGACGCTGAAACGGTCTGAGCGTCGGTAGTTTGGAAGTCGTCCCAATCTGCCGACGGTGAGACGGTCTGAGCGTCGGCAGATTGAGATCAGCCTCAAACTACCGACGGTGGCGGGCCCTCAGCGTCGGTAGATTGAGGTGGCGTATAAGCGTTATCGATTTTCCATATAGCGGTTCCTGCGTTGCGGATGCCGATTTTCGTTAGGATGACCATCATGACAGCACCAAGAATTACGTATGCGCACCTGCTGACCGAGCCGAACCCGAAGCATGTGGAAAGCCTGGTCAAGTTTTTCGAATCCGGTTGCCAAGGCCGTGGAACCGGTGGCTTCGGTGTGGAGATCGAACACCTGCCGGTGCACAACAGTGACGATACCGCCGTGAACTATTACGAGGAAAACGGTATCGAGGCGTTGTTGAACCGTATTCGTCCATACTACGACGAAAGCAAGGAATACTGGGAGAACGGACGTCTTGTCGGGCTTGGACGTGAGGGCATTTCCGTTTCCCTCGAGCCGGGTGGCCAGCTCGAATGTTCGCTCGGCATCCTGCATAAACCCGAGGAACTGAGCAGACTGTACGGTGCGTTCCGACGTGAAGTCGATCCGGTGCTTGATGAGTTGGATTTCCGTTTGGTGAACTATGGCTACCAGCCGAAATCGGGCTATGCCGATATTCCCGTCAATCCGAAGGACCGGTATAAGGCCATGACCGCCTATCTTGGCCGCGTCGGTCAGTTCGGCCCGTGCATGATGCGATGCTCGGCTTCCACACAGGTGAGCATCGACTATGTTTCCGAGAGGGATGCGATTGCCAAGTTGCGTTTGGGAACGGTTATCGGTCCGATTCTGGCATGGTTTTTCCGTAACACCCCGTATTTCGAAGGGCAGGAAAATCCTTATCCGTTGCTGCGTCAACGCATGTGGGATTATTTGGATTTCCAACGCACCAATGTGATTCCCGGACTGTTTGACCCGCGTTTCGGTTGGGAGGATTACGCGGTGGATGTGCTGTCCACACCGCTGATGTTTGCCGATCTGACGCATACGCCGGAGGCACTGGCCACACCTGGAGCCGATTTGCACCATCCTGCATTCTACGAGAACGCGAACGATGCATATCCGGATCGTGAGCTTAACGCATATGAGATCAATCATGTGATCTCCACGCATTTCAACGATGTTCGTCTGAAGAATTTCATTGAATTCCGTCATTGGGATTCATTGCCGATCGCACGTGCGCAACGGCTTACTGAAATCATTGGCTCGCTGTTCTACGACTCCACGAATCGTGAACGTCTCGAATCATATTTCGATGGCATTCGCGAGGAGGATGTGCTTGAGGCCAAGGCGAATCTGCAGGCACGTGGACGCCAGTCCGCTCCTTATGGCAATTCGCTGGAATTCTGGCAGGAATTCCTGGGACTGGAGGGTGTACTGGCCGACGAGCCAGGCGATCCGAAGCATCCCAACGTGTTTCAGGCATAGGGCCGAGAGTGCCGGTTTCAATCGGCCTGTGGTCGGCTACTGATAAGAAAAGCCTGTGGGGGCATGCCGTTGCTGCCCCACAGGCTTGGATGTTGCTTGTCAGATGAATAGTGACAAGCCCAGTACGGAGACCAGTCCGGTTACGGACATTACCGTAGTGGCGGTGGTCCAAGACAGGAACGTCTCCTTGAGCGAAAGACCGAAATACTCTTTGATCATCCAGAAGCCGGCGTCGTTGACATGATCTGCGATGACCGATCCTGCACCCACTGCCAGCACCATCAATGCCGGATTGACTGAAGACATCGCCAGCATGGGAGCGACCAGTCCGGCGGCGGTGAGAGACGCCACGGTCGCGGAGCCAAGGCAGACTCGTAATACTGCGGCCACCAGCCAGGCGGCAATCAGCGGAGACATGTTGAGATTGGCGAACAGCGAGGATACGTAATCAGATATGCCGCCATCGACAAGTACCTGCTTGAATGCGCCACCGCCGCCGATAATCAGCAGCATCATCGCTATCTGCTTGACGGACTCGGTCATCGACGTGCTGATTTCGGACACGGTCTTTTTGCGGGCGAATCCCATCGACCAGATTGCGAAAAGCAAGGAAAGCAGCATTGCGGCATCAGGTGCCCCGACGACTTGGATGGCCTCGTTCACCGGATTGCTTTCCGGCAGAATGAAAGAGCAGATCGTTGCGATGACGATCAGAATGACCGGCATCATGGCGGTCAGTACGGAGATGGCGAAGCCGGGGGTCTCTTCCTCCTTGAATTCTTTGAAATCACCGAGTACTGCGATGTCGATGTTTGTGCGATATAGATCCGGGCGAACGCGATGCAGGAGCATGTTGAACAGCGGACCCGCGACAATGGTGGTACCTTTATGTTTCTTGGTATGAGGCCATGTATTTGGCGATATGTCAGCGAAGCAGGTATCCGCCGTCGACGGGGAGCATGACACCGGTCACGTAATCGGATGCCTTGGAGCACAGGAACACCATCGCTCCCATCAGTTCCTTCGGCTCTCCCCAGTGGCCCGCCGGAATATGTTCTCGGATTTCAACGCTTCGTACTGGATCCTCTTGCAGGGCCTTGGTCATAGGAGTGTTGATGTAGCCGGGAGCGAGACCATTGACCTGCACATTGTAGGGGGCCAGGGCATCGGCATAGGCTCGGGTCAGTCCCATGACTGCATGCTTGCTTGCCGTGTACGGGAAGATGAACTTGCCCGCCCGATAGGACTGCATGGAACCGATATTGACGATTTTGCCGCTTTTTTGCTCAATCATGATCTTTGCGACTTCGTGGGAAAGGTAGTACAGGGCGTTGAGATTGAGTTCGATGACGGCTTTCCAATCCTCGTCGGGGAATTCCACGAGTTCATGTCTGCGTTGCATGCCTGCATTGTTGATGAGCACATCGATTCGTCCAAATTCCTGCATTGCCTGTTGAACGATCTTTTTGGCCGCACCTGGCTCCGTGATGTCCTGCAGCATGAATACTGCCTTGCGTCCATTGGTCTCTACGGCAGCTCGGGTCTCCTCCCACCCTTGTCGGTCGTAGGAGACGATGAACACATCCGCGCCGACTTTGCTTACGGCTTGGGTGTAATACTGCCCCAAGCCACTTGCGCCGCCCGTGATGAGTACGACTTTATCCGTCAGATTGAAGCTGTTGAGTGAGAACTCTTCCATGATGCCTCCGTTGGCTTTGTGATGGTTAGTTTAACGATACATCTTATGGTAATCAACATTCTTTGTTGTGTTAGGTGTATCGATACCCCTATGATAAACACCATATGGACGATTGTCAATCCACATGGCCTCAAGTCCTTGGGGCACAAGGGACTGAAGCATGTCGGATGGGCGTGTCGTTGACGGAACGGACTCGATGAAGAAGGGGCGGTACAATGATTGACTATTCCGACGGAAAGGGAGTTGCTATGGCAAAGGCGACCATTGCGGATATCGCACGTGAGGCGCAGGTGTCGGTGACGACCGTGTCGCGTTTTATTAACGGAAACTATGGGAAGATGAGCGCGGCTACGAAATCTCGCATTCAGGAGACTGTGGATCGTCTGGACTACAGGCCGAACGCATCGGCAAGGCGGATGCGTCAGCAAAATACGCATGTGGTGGGTGTCGTGGTCGCTGATATCTCGAATGTGTTTTCGTCATTGCTGTTCAAAGGCATCGATGAGGAGTTGCGTCCGGCTGGATACGATGTCATGCTGATGAATTCCGATAATTCTCTCGAGGAGGAGCGTGCCGAAATCAACCGTCTGTTGTCTCAAAGGGTTGATGGGCTGGTGATTCAGCCCAATGCCTCCGATTTCAACGCATATTCTTCCATTATCACGGCGCGCACGCCATTGGTCGTCGTGGATAGGGAGCCGGAGAATCTTCCCGATTCCGTATCGAGAGTGATGTCGGATAACGAGGATTCATGCATGAGGCTAGGTAAGCGACTGGTGGATGCTGGCTATGACAATGTCTTGGTGCTTTCGCGTATGAAAAGCGAGATCTCCGCACAGACTCATCGAGTGGAAGGGGTGCGGAAGGCCGCAGATGAATCCGGTATTCTGATGATTGCGATTGATGTCAAGGACAATGACGTCGACTGGATCGAGCAAAAGCTGTCCATCGCGTTGGGTCATCTGAGCGGTAGGACCGCGATCGTGTCGTTGATGGGGCCGTTGCTGTTCGATGTGTTGGCGGTGTTGCGCGCCTTGGGCATCGGTTTCCCGGATGGCGTCGGTCTGGTCAGTTTTGATGATTGGCGCTGGAGCCAGTATGTGCACGATGGCATCTATTTGCTGGAGCAGGATCCCAGAGAGATGGGGCGCGCCGCCGCGCATGATCTGTTGTTGCAGATTCGGGCGAAGGAAAACGGGATTCCATATGAAGGAGACGGGAGTGTGGTGCTTCCCGTCTCCTTCGTGGAGGCTCCGTCAATCTGATGGTGCCCTGCTAGGCCGTGACGTTTCCGCGCGCTCGCTGGTTGGTCCGGGACTGGGGTTGACTGAACGTGTTGGGGTCGCCGGAAATGCGCATGGCAGGATTGTGCAGGGCTCTGATGGCCTGCATCTCATCCGGATCCAGCTTGAATCCGAAGACATCCAGGTTCTGTCTCATGCGTTCTCGGCGTCGATGTGCCGGTAGCCGATTTCCAGAGCCTGCTCGATGGCCTGCTGCGTAGCGGTTGCCGGAATCTGATAGGTGCCGAAACCGATCTGAGGAATGGGGGCGGAATTGTTGAGTTGCATGTTTGGGACCGATGGGATTGATGGCTGCGTCATAGCGCTCCTTTGTGCAGACGTTAGGAAAACGATACACCATGATGTGCGTGTCGGCGAACGGGGCCGTGTTGGCCGTGGGGTGGATGCTGGTCGGTAGACTGGGATGCATGACTGGTACGGGGAAGAAACGTGTTCGCAAATCTCCTGAGGAGCGTAAGGCCGAAATCGTTGCGGCGGCGGTCAAACTGATAGGGGAGAAGGGCTTCTATGGCACGTCGTTGAAGGACATCGCCGATGAGATCGGTATGAGTCAGCCGGGGTTGCTGCACTATATCGGCAATAAGGAGAACCTGCTGTCGATGCTCGTCACCGATAACTATGACGCTTATGGAACGCCGCGGGATTTCATGGAATCGGGCTTGCCCGGCAGTGATCCGAACGGCATGAGTTTTCCCGCATATCTGCGGTTTCTGGTGCGGTACAACGCAAAGCGACAGAGTCTGTTGCAGCTTTACATGGTGTTGGAGTCCGAAGGATTCAGCCCCGAGCATCCGTTGCATGACTATTTCGAAGAGCGCCCGAACCTTGTGTGGGAGCATTATTCCGAATATCAGTGGAATATTCCGCCTGAGGTCGGTGGATGGCGGAATATGCGGCCGACGGTGCGCATGTGTCTGGAGGCGATGGATGGCATTCAGTTGCGATGGATGCGCAAGCCTCCGATCGACCTGTACGATGAGTGGCTGCTCTTCGAGAGGATCATCTTCCCCTCCCCAGTGTGGGATAACTACCGGTAGGCTTCGTCGCCTGACGTCTGCACTCATGCGTGCAGACTCGCATGCTTGCGAGAGGTATTGTTTTCTAATGAATGTTAGATAAGACATGCCTGATTTCTCGCCGTTCTTGACAAATTGTCGTGTCGAGATGTATCTTCTTTATATCTAATAACCGTTAGATATAAATGCAAGTGCATGTCAAGGAAGACAACAGAAAGAGGAGCCATGAGTCGCAACAGCGTGGACCATATCCTTTTCGGCGCCGCCTACTACGACGAATACCTCATGATGAAGGGCATCGATCGTATCGATGAGGATATGAGGATGATGAAGGACGCCGGGCTCAACGTGATTCGCATCGCCGAATCCACGTGGAGCACCTGCGAACCCCAACCGGGCAAATTCGACTTCACCTATGTGGACCGCGCCCTCGACGCGGCCCAGCGCGCCGGCATCGACGTCATCGTCGGTACGCCGACCTACGCCGTGCCCGGCTGGCTCGTCAAGCTCGACCCGAGCGTGCTCGCCGTCACCCCGAACGGCGAAGGCAAATACGGCGCACGCCAGATCATGAATATCGTTAACGCCACCTACCGTTTCTACGGTGAGCGCGTAATCCGCAGGCTCATCTCCCACGTGGCCGACCATCCGGCGGTCATCGGCTATCAGGTGGATAACGAGACCAAGTACTACGATTCGGTCTCCGACGACATGCAGCGTCTGTTCGTCAAATACCTGTACAAGAAATTCGATGGCGACCTCGATGAGATAAACCATCACTTTGGCCTCGACTACTGGTCCAATCGTGTGGACTCCTGGGAGGACTTCCCGGATGTGACCGCGACCATCAACGAATCCCTCGGCGGTGAGTTCGACAAGTTCCGCCGCGACCAGGTGCGCGCCTTCCTGCAGTGGCAGGCCGACATCGTGCGCGAATATGCGCACGACAACCAGTTCATTACCCACAATTTCGATTTCGAATGGCGTGGTTATTCCTTCGGCGTGCAGCCGGCCGTCGACCATTTCAAGGCTTCGACCGCTGTGGACATCACCGGTGTGGACATCTACCATCCGACCGAAGACGATCTGACCGGCAAAGAGATCGCATTCGGCGGCGATATGACCCGTTCCACCAAGGACGGCCGGAACTACCTGGTGCTCGAAACCGAAGCGCAGGGCCAGCACGGCTGGGTTCCGTTCCCGGGGCAGTTGCGCTTGCAGGCATACTCCCATCTGGCCTCCGGCGCCGACATGGTGGAATACTGGCACTGGCATTCCATCCACAATTCATTCGAAACCTACTGGAAAGGCCTGCTGAGCCACGACCTGGAACCGAACCCGACCTACCGTGAGGCCGGCGTATTCGGTCGCGAAATCGCCAAGCCAGAAGTGGGGGAGCGTCTTGTCCACCTGAAGAAGCGCAATAAGGTGGCCATCATGGTCTCCAATGAATCGCTGTCCGCGCTGGACTGGTTCCTCATCGAATCCGGCTTCCCGTTCGGTGGCAGCCTCAAGTACAACGACGTGGTGCGCAATGTGTATGACGCGTTGTTCGAACTCAATGTGGAATGCGACTTCATACCGTCCGACGCCGACGCCGAACGCCTTGCCAGGTACGGGATGATCATGACCCCGGCCCTGTACTGCACAGGCCAGAAAACCACTGACCGTCTGCGTAAGTTTGTGGAAAACGGCGGCCATCTGGTCTCCACCATGCGTTCCTTCGTCTCCGACGACGAGGTGAGCGTGTGGGCTGACCGTGCTCCGCACAACCTCACCGACGTGTTCGGCATGACCTACAACCAGTTCACCCGCCCGAACGGTCACGTATCCGTGGAATTCGCCGGCGCGCTCGAAGGCGTTCCATCCACCCAAGCGCTTTCGCTGATCGAACTGGTGACCCCGGTTGACGGCACCGAAGTACTTGCCACCTACGGCCACTATGCATGGAAGGATTATGCGGCCGTGACCCGCAACACCTTCGGCAAAGGCAGCGCCGAGTGGATCGCCACCTTGCTGGATGCCGAATCGATTCGCGCCGTCATGCGAGAAGCCGTGGAATATGCCGGGGTCGCGGGCGCCGGCACTGCGCTCGCAGGTCGGATTGCGGTTCGCCAGGGCACGAACACTCAAGGCGAGACGGTGACGTATCTGCTCAACTATTCCGCCTCCGACGTCACCATCGCCAGTCCGGTGCCGGGTGAGGTGGTGGTCGCGCCGGTCGTGATCGCCTCGGAAGGCGAGATCGACGAGGTGGCCACGGCCGATGTTGCGCTGAAAGCGGGCGATACCGTTGCCATCGGTGACGAACTGACGATTGGCCGCTGGAACGTGGTCGTTATCGTCGGTTGAGACGAATCCGCCCGGCGCAGGAGATTTGTCGACCGACGCCGGGCGGTCGGAACGACGGCGGAATGACTTTCGTCAGGGGATGATCAGATCGATGAGGGCCTTCCATTCGGCCACGAAGTCGATGTCGTGAGATCCGTTGAGCCATCGCAGCTGCAAGCCTTCCATGGCGGAGAGCACCTGCAAGGCGGTGCGCTCCGGATCGGCGACCCCGTCGCGCTTTGCGGCGAACGCATATTCCCTGAGCAGATTGGTCTCGCGCTGTTCGAAATACTCGTGCACGGGATGGTCCTTGCTGAGCGCTTCGCTTTCAAGCAACGTGTACAGGCGGACCATTTCCAGACGGTCGGCATTGGTTTCCACGGTGCCTGTGGAAATGGCTTTCAGCCCCAGATCGCAATGGTATGCAATGCCGTCCTGCAAGACTTCGCCGGTCACGCCTTCGACGCCCAAATGTTTCGCGATGGCGATCTGATTGATGCGATCGGCGTACTTGAGGGTTTCTTCGAGAAGCTGTTCCTTGGAGTTGTAGTAGTAAAGGAGGCCCGCTTCGGTGATGTTCTGAGCTTGGGCGACGTCGCGAATGGTGAAGCCCCAGAAGCCGAACTGCGAAATGAACGAGATGGTGGTTTCGAGGATGCTTTTCCTACGATCTTCGGCGCTCATTCGTTTCTTGGTGGTGGTTTCCGTACGGCGACGCATGATTTCTCCTTTTTGTACTTACTAAGTTATAGCAGAGGGAGGGGGAATCGTTGAAAATCATTGGGACACGCCGGAGAATGACAGTCAGATATCTTTGTAATATGATTTAACTAAGCAGTTACTAAGTAATAGATAACTTATGTACTGCGGGGCATGGTCAACGACGATCCCTAAGGAAAATCGATGGTCGGGCATTGCCGACTTGCGTTTTTCCGCCGGGTGGTTTATGGTAAAAAACAAGTTAATTACCATATGGTAGTTAGCAAAACGGAGCAAAGCAGCTCACACATTTCACTACTGAAGCATGAATCGAAGGAGAGAGTTTCATGGGTGAAGCAATCGCAAGCAAAGAAGAGCGTCTGTCGGCATACTACGCCAACATCGCGGCGGCGGAAAAGGACCCGTCGCTCTCGCCGGCAACGGGCAAGCCGCTCGATAAGGTCACTATCGCCCGATTCGGCGCCGGTTTCATCATTTTCGGCGTGCTATGGATGTCGGGTCTTGGCATTGTTTCCGCAGTGCTCCTACCGATGCATTACAAGACCATCGAAGGCGTCAATCCGGATGCGTTGATCGGTATCGTCAACGCCTTCACCGCGGTCGCATCCCTGATCGCCAATCTGATGTTCGGCAACTTCTCGGACCGTTCCCGCTCGAGGTTCGGACGTCGTACTCCGTGGATCCTGTTCGGTGCGGTGCTTGGCGGCGTCACCCTGTTCCTGACCGGCACCACGCATAATGCCGTGCTGCTCACCATCTTCTACTGCGCCTGCATGTTCGGCCTGAACTGCATGATTGCCCCGATGGTCGCCATCCTGTCCGATCGCGTGCCATCCGGCATCCGCGGCACCATGTCCGCCTTCTACGGCGCCGGTGCCACCATCGGTTCCCCAATCGGCACCATGCTCGGTGCACTGTTCATCAAGAATCTCATCCCGGGCTTCGCCGTCGCAGGCGTACTCATGTTCCTCGGTGGCGTCGTCTCCATGCTCATCATGCCGAAGGAGGAGTCCGCCGACTTCCTGCCGAAGGATGAAGGCTCCCTCAAGGACGTGCTCGTCTCCTTCCGTCCGCCGGCATTCCAGGGCGCGCATGACTTTTACAAGGCGTTCGTTGGTCGTTTCTGCATGCTCGTTTCCTATCAGATGATTGCCGTCTATCAGCTGTATATCATCCAGAACTACATCGGACAGTCCGTCGACGAATCCGCCGTCACCGTGTCCGTCGTTTCCATGATCATGATGGTCATGTCGCTGGTCGGCTCCTTCATTTCGGGTCCGGTCTCCGACATCATCGGCCGTCGTAAGGTCCCGGTCGTCGTGGCATCCGTGCTGTTCGCCATCGGCATCGCCATGCCGTGGGTCTTCCCCTCGTCCATGGGCATGTACCTGTTCGCAGGCATCGCCGGCCTTGGCTATGCGGTCTACTCCGCGGTCGATCAGGCCCTGCTCGTCGACGTGCTGCCGAACAAGGAAGAGGCTGGCAAGGATCTGGGCATCCTGAACATGGCTACCACCCTCGGCCAGATGTGCGGCCCGATCGTGATGTCCGCCCTCGTGGTGAACCTCGGCTACAACTTCGCGTTCCCGACCTCCATCGCCCTGGCCATCATCGGTTGCTTCTTCATCATGGCCATCAAGAAGGTCAAGTAGGCCATCCTTCCCTGAACGGGAACGGAAGGAACATCATAACAAGCAACGTGACGTGACGGCGTTGCGAACAGGGAAGCTACGGCGGTCCGTTCCGGATCGCAAGGACTCGGTCTTGCATGGTCCGAACGTGCCGGAACGAATCGCCGTAGCTCCTCTGTAGGAAAACGTACCCGCTTGGGCGATTGCATTGCCATGACGAATGCAATGGGTCGAAACCTAGGCCGAAAACCGCAGATTCCAATATCAACGACGATATCAAGGAGTGTCCAATGACCACCTGGACCGCAACCACGCAAGACGACAGACTCGTCGACAAAACTTCCGAAATCGAATTCACCAACTCCGCCTCCGCCTCCGACTTGCAGCTCGACGGCAATGAATATCAGGCCCTGCGTGGCTTCGGCGGCTGTTTCAACGAGCTCGGCTGGCTGCCACTGCAAACGGTCACCGAAGAGGAGCGCGACCAGATCATCAAGGAACTGTTCAGTCCCGACGAGATGAACTTCACCTTCAATCGTGCACCCGTCGGTGCCAACGATTTTGCCGACCACTGGTACAGCTACGACGAGACCGACGGCGATTACGAGATGGAGCATTTCTCCGTCGAGCATGATGAAAAGACTCTGATTCCGTACATTCATCGTGCACAGGAATGGCAGCCGGATATGCAGCTGTTCTCCAGCCCGTGGAGTCCGCCGACATGGATGAAGCGCCCGAAGGCCTACAACTACGGCCGTCTTGTGCAGACGCCGGAGAACCTCGAGGCCTACGCCAAGTATTTTGTCAGGTATGTGCAGGCCTACGCCGAACACGGCATCACCGTGAACCAGCTGCACGTGCAGAACGAGGTGTTCGCCGACCAGAAATTCCCGAGCGCCCTATGGGATTCCGAAGCGCTCAAGGTGTTCATCCGCGACTATCTCGGTCCCGCGTTCGACGAAGCCGGGATCGACACCGACATCTGGCTGGGCACGCTCAACGGCCCGGAAGACATGGCGTGGACCGGCGGCGGCTACGGCATGAAGCTCAACAACTACAACCGTTTCGTCGACAACATCCTCTTCGATGACGATGCGCGCAAGTACATCAAAGGCATCGCCTACCAGTGGGCCGGACAGAACTGCATCGCACGTACGCATGAGTCGTGGCCGGAAATCGAGCTGATTCAGTCGGAATCCGAATGCGGCACCGGCGACAACAGCTGGGAATATGCAGAGTACATCTTCCACCTGATCAACCATTACCTGCGCAACGGCGCCACCGCCTACACCTACTGGAACATGATCCTCGACGACCAGGATTCCACATGGGGATGGTGGCAGAACTCCCTGTTCACCATCACCGCCGACAAGCACGAGGTGCGCCGCAATCCGGAATACTACGTGATGCGCCACTTCTCGCACTACGTCAGGCCCGGTGCGAAGGTGCTCGGTACCACCGGCCACTTCAACTCGATGGCCATCGCCTTCCGCAACCCGGACGGCACGGTGGTGGTCGTGGCGCAGAACGCCCTCGACGAGGAGCGCCCATTTGCGTTTGCCGATCCTTCGTCCGCCAACCGTGGATTCAAGGTGACGCTGGCCCCGCGTTCGTTCAACACGTTTGTGCTGGATTAGCGGGGACGGCGGCTCGGTCGATGGACTGAGCTGACAGCGGCTTGGAGGGTCTGCCGAACGGTGGTCTTTCCTTTCTCTTCCCACCGTCGCCCTCGAAGCCGGTGTTGTATTGCAAGGCGCCTGCCTGACGGAATTGGTTACTGGTTCCGCAGCAGGCGTCAACATGCTGCGAAAGGAGCCGGCATGACGTTGGAGCCGACGAGAAGATTAATGGCGTGAATCTCGGCAACTGGTTGGTGTTGGAAAAATGGATGAAACCGGCCCTGTTCGAAGAATGCGGCGAGGATGATGAAATCTGGATGCATCGCACGATGGAACCGTCCAGGTTGGAGGCGCTGCTACGACGCCATCGTGAGACGTATGTGACCGAGCGGGATTTCATCGCCATCGCCTCACACGGATACAATCTGGTGCGCATTCCCGTTCCGTATTTCGTCTTCGGCGATGTGGAGGGACATCCGGGATGCATCGAATATGTGGACCGCGCTTTTGCTTGGGCCGATCGGTGCGGATTGCAGGTGCTGCTTGACCTGCACACCGTGCCGGGCTCGCAAAACGGTTACGACAATGGCGGAATCACAGGCGTATGCACATGGTGCAAGGACCCGGAAGCCGTGGAATATGCGCTGACGGTGCTGGAACGTCTCGCCAAGCGCTACCGGAATGAGCCGGCATTGTATGGCATGGAAGTATTGAACGAGCCGATCAGCTGGCTGGTATATCGGACGGCGCCGTCCACCGGCCATGCCAAGGACAAGGAGGAGGCCAAGGGCAGCGGGCATGTGCCCATGAGATTCTTGAAAGACCTGTATCGCGACGCGTATCGGCGTTTGCGAGCCATCTTGAAACCGGAAAGCGTGATCGTGTTCCATGACGGATTCCGATTGGGCGCTTGGAGAGGCTGGTTCGGGAAGGAAGGCATGACGAACGTCATGTTGGACACGCACATCTACATCATCGCCATGGAGACATTCGTACCGGTGCCTGCGATGTGGCTGTACCGGTTGTTCGTCGCATACGGCAAGGCGATGATTCGGCTGGCCGCACGGCATGTTCCTGTCATGGTGGGCGAGTGGTGCCTGATGAATACTCTCGCGCAACGGCAGCGCGATGCGGTGGAACGCAAGGCGATCTACCGTGAAGTGGCCCGGCTTGAGTTGGATGCGTGGAACGTGTCCGCGGGGCAGATCTACTGGAGCTACCGGTTGTTGGGCAATGATGCGACGGGGGATTCCCGCGGCGGCAACAGTTTGGAAGGATGGGATCTGACGCGTGTATGGCGCAACGGATGGATGGCTCAATCGGCCGACGAAGGCGCCGATGGCGAGCGAACGGTCGATTCATGAACCGTGAGCGTCGCGGCGATCTGGCGGTTGCATGTCGAACGTGATCGGAAGCGGATCGGCGATTGAAGACGAGTTGCATGTCTCGGATAATTATATTATGATTTAACTAAGTAGTTACTAAGTACATAGAAACTACTATGAGACCGTACAAAGGAGTGCATATGGATCTGAACTACATCAAAGGCGTGAACCTCGGCAACTGGTTGGTTCTGGAGAAGTGGATGAACCCGACGTTGTTCGACGGTACCACCGCGGATGACGAATACTATCTGCCGACCCAGCTTGATCCGGCCGTTTACGAAGCGCGCATCGCAACGCATCGCGCCGAATACGTCAACGAACGCGACTTCGCCACCATCAAATCATGGGGCCTGAACTCCGTGCGCATTCCGGTGCCGTATTTCATCTTCGGCGACCGGCCGCCGTTCATCGGCTGCGTCGACGAACTCGACAAGGCGTTCAACTGGGCCGATAAGTATGGTCTGACCATTCTCATCGACCTGCATACCGCGCCGATGAGCCAGAACGGCTTCGACAACGGTGGCATTTCCGGCGTGTGCAAGTGGGCGCAACTGCCCGACGAGGTGGAATTCGTGCTGTCCGTGCTCGAACGTCTCGCCAAGCGTTACGGCAACCGTGAAGCGCTGATGGGCATTGAAATCATCAACGAACCGAACACCACCACTTCCTGGCCGATGATGAACGTGACCGAACGGTACAAGGCGGTCGATCCGGAACTGGCCGCAGGCACCGGACCGATTGCGTTCGACTGGTTGAAGGACTTCTATGTCACCGCCTACCATCGCCTGCGCGACGCCGACAGGGGAGCTCTGCCGACCGATAAGGCCGTGGTGTTCCACGACGGTTTCGACATCGGGCAGTGGAAGGACTTCATGCGCGGTGATGACGGCAAGCTGGCGCCGGAATTCGAGAACGTGATTCTCGATACCCACCAGTATCTGATGACCGCCGAAATGATGGGTTGCCCGCAGACAGTCGAAGGCTACGACGATTTCGTGAGGAATACGTACGCGCCGATGATCGAGGAGATGAGCGAATACTTCCCGACGATCGTGGGCGAGTGGTGCCTGTTCAACTCCGTCGGTTGCGGCGTGGATACCCATGGTGGCCAAAGTGTGCTCAACGGTGAGGAAGGCGCACAGGCCGAGACGCTTTCTGCCGAAGAGAAGCGCGCGCTATACCAAGGTGTGGCCGAATCCCAGCTCAACGCCTGGAGCAAGGGCCACGGTTTCTACTACTGGAACTACAAGCTGCTCACCGACACCGTCAACACTCCCGGCTGGATTGGCTGGGATGCATGGGATCTCGGCCGGTGCATCGCCCAAGACTGGTTCCCGATCCAAAAGTAATCCCGTACACCAAAAACAAAGGAAAAGCAATGCTGCACAATCCGATTTTCAAGGGCTTCAATCCCGACCCGGCCATCTGCCGTAAAGGCGACGATTACTACGTGGCCGTCTCCACATTCGAATGGTTCCCGGGCATCCCGATCTACCATTCCAAGGACATGAAGCACTGGGAATTGCTGACCCATGTGCTTACCGACGACACCACGCCGAACCTCACCAAGCTGCCCTCCGCCAAGGGTATTTGGGCTCCATGCCTCACCTACAATGAGGCCGAAGACATGTTCTACGTAATCTATGGCGTCATGAACTCCATGAATGCCCGATATTTCGACGTGAACAACTATCTCATCAAATCCAAAAGCATCGAAGGTCCGTGGAGTGAGCCGGTCTATCTGACCTCATCCGGATTCGACGCATCCATCCTGCATGACGATGATGGCAGAAAGTACATCGTCAGCCTTGAATGGGAAACCCGTGAAGGCTATGAGAAGCCCGGCGTGATCTGCTGCGTGGAATACGATCCGGAAACCGAGCACGTGGTCGGCTATCCGAAGCGTATCTGGCGAGGCGCAACAGACCGTGGCTGCATCGAAGCGCCGCATCTGACCAAGCGTGATGGCTGGTACTACATCATGTGCGCCGAAGGCGGCACCGGCTACAACCATGCCGTGACCATGGGCCGTTCCCGCAATGTGTGGGGTCCGTACGAGCCGGATCCGAAGGGTCCGCTCGTCACCTCCCAGCCGAAGGAATCCAACGAACGTGCCGATGACGACCATCTGAAGCCGCGTTACTTCAATCCGGAATCCGTATTGCAGAAGTCCGGTCACGGATCGTACGTGGATCTGCCGAACGGCGAAACGTATCTGGTGCACCTGACCAGCCGTCCGTTTGTGCCGGAACTGCGTTGCACGCTCGGTCGTGAGACCGCCATTCAGAAGATGACGTGGACCGACGACGGCTGGCTGCGCATGGCCGACGGCTCCAATCTGGCCAAGCTGGAGGTCGAGGAACCGAATCTGCCGGATGTGCCGATGCCGGAAATCCCGCAGCATGATGACTTCGACGGCGATGAGATCGGCAACTGGTACTACTCGCCGCGCCAAATGCCGACGACCTTCGCCAACGTGACGGAACGTCCCGGCTGGCTGCGCATCCGTGGCGAGGAATCACTCGCATCGCTCAACCGTACGAGCCTGATCGCCCGCAAGCTGACCAGCGTATACGCCACCGTCACCACGAAGATGGAGTTCGAGCCGGAAGTCTACCAGCATTCCGCCGGTCTGACCGTGTACTACGACAACATGAACAACGTCTTCCTGCGCAAGTACTACTCCGAAACGCTTGGTGGCCCTGCAATCTCCATCGTGCGCCTCGAGAACGGCGAGAAGACGGAGATGCTCGACACCCGCGTGGCCGTTGAGGACAAGCCGATTCACATGCGTCTTCGCATCGAAGGCCGCCGCACCTGGTTCGAGTGGGGCTATGACGGCGAGACCTGGACTACGATCGGCCCGGATTTCGACACCACCACCTTCTCCGATGAATACTGCAAGTATGGCGAATTCACCGGCACGATGGTCGGTATCGCCGTCACCGACGCTTCGCTGCATGAGAAGACCGCCGACTTCGACTTCTTCGATTACGAGGCGGACGAGACCAAGCCGGTCGACTGAATTTCGGGCGAGTATCGATGAGAAGCGCGGATGGCCTTGTGGGGCAGGGCCATCCGCGCTGATTATTGGTTATGCATGGGCAGACTCGTGGCTACTCGCCGTCATCGGCGGCGGGCTCACCGGTTTCCGCAGCTACCGTTGCGCCTCTCTTGCGTCGGCGCAGGATCTGCAAGGTCGCAATGGCGATCAATGCGACCGCTCCGACCGTCACCACGCCGTCGAGCGCATACACGCCCCAGCGCCACAGCGGTGTCACCTTGACGACCTTCGAGTTGGCTGACAAGCCGTTCATCGCGTTCGAGCGGGAAATCGCATAACTGATGTTATGCGCGGCACGCTGCATATTGGCGATCACACCATCGGTCATGTCGTCATCGGGCAACTTCCACAGTCCGGCATCGGTGTTGAGCCACAGGTCGGTGCCCGCTTCGAGTCCTTCGCGCAGATCTTCGTAGGCGAACACGGAGTAAGAGGCCTGATCGGTTACTACGAAACCGTTGAACCCCCATTCTCCACGAAGCGTATTGGTCATCAGGCCCTTATGTCCGCCGGTCCACCGTGAGCCGATTCGGTTCATGGAGGCCATCATGGCGGTGGCGCCGCCATCGCGTACGCTCATCTCGAACGGCCTCAGGTACAGTTGCCGAATGGTCTGTTCGTTGGCGAATATCGCGCCACCCATGCGGTTGGTCTCCTGATCGTTGAGTGCGAAATGCTTCACCGTGGACACCACGCCCTTGGAGCCGGCTCCGGCGACTACTTTGGCGCACATTGCGCCGGACAGATATGAATCCTCGGAGAAATACTCGAACGCTCGGCCGCCGTATGGGTTGCGATGAATATTGCAGGCCGGGCCATACCAGACGGCCACCTTCAAGGCAAGGCTATCCTCGCCGATCGCCTTGCCGAACGATTCGGCCAAATCGGAATTCCAGGTTGCCGCGATTACGATTTCACCCGGATATCCCATGCCGCTTTCGCCACCGACCAAAGTGGAGGAGATACCTGCTGGGCCGTCCTTGTCGGTGGTGGCCGGAAGCTGCGTGGAACTTACGGATTTGGTGGCGTAGCCGCCGATGCGCACTAGCTGGTCGAGTTCTTTGACGCTCATCTGCCCGATCAATGCACTCCAGGATTCATCGGCATAGTCGGTGTCCATAAGCATTGACGCATTCAGTTTGCCATAGGAGGGATTGTCGGTGTCGGTGGTCGGTTTTTGCTCGGGCTCGCTTTGCACAGTGTCGATGTTCAACGCATCAAGGAACTTCTGGGAAGCGGTCCACTTGCCATCGGCATAGGTGGTTGGCCAGCTGCCGGTCCAATCGGAGCGCGACAGGTATGTGAAGGAATTATCATAAGTGGTCAGGTCAACGTCGTCGAATTGGTTGGAGATCTTTTCATCGGTTGCGGCGGATTTGGCGTAGGTGGTGTTGTCCTGTGAGTGCACGGTGTGTTTGGCGGCCAGGGCGGCGTTGCCGTTTTCGGTCATGCCGTCCGCGGTGGTCTTGCCCTTGGCTGCGAGAATGTTGTTCAACGCATTGTGTGCATCGGTGCCGGCGGCCAGGTAGTAGTCGCCCGCGTCCATGATGTAGGTGCCTTCGCCTGCGGAATCGTACGTTTTCATCGATTCCTGATCGACGTGAACGGTGACGGTTTCGCTCGCTCCGGCCTTCAACGTATCGGTCTTGGCATAGCCGACCAGTTCGACGGAGGCTTTTTCGATGCCGTTCGCCTTGTCATAGTCGGTGTATGGGGACTGCATGTACAGTTGCACGACATCTTTGCCGGCTGTCTTGCCGGTGTTGGTGACTTTCACGGATATGTCGAAGCCGCCATCGGCTTTCTTCATCGAATAATCGGACCATGTGAAATCGGTGTAGGACAGGCCGTATCCGAACGGATATGCAACCTGTTTGGTGTAATCATAATTCGAGCGGGCCTCATTGCCGAGCACCACATCCTCGTAACGGGTCTCATAATAACGGTAGCCGACATAGATGCCTTCGGCATATGCCATGTAGGAGGAGGTGAAACGGTCGGTGCCATTGACGATGGCATACGAACCGAAATTCGCGGAGGACGGGGCGGATTTCAGGTCGTAGGCGTAGGTGTCGGGCAGGTGGCCGGACGGGTTCACCGTGCCATTGAGCGCTTCGGCCACGCCGCCGGCGCCGGTCTGTCCGAGCGAACCGATCCACATGACGGCATCGATGGAATCGTCTTCCAGGTCGGCGAGCTCCATCGGATTCTGGGTGTTGAGCAGCACCACAACCTTGTCGAAGTTGTCGGAAGCCATCTTCAGCATGGCACGTTCGTCATCGTCGAGTTGCAGGTACGTATAGCCGGATGCCAGCTTGTCGGTCGGCAGATCCTGGCTTTCGCTGCCGGAACGGCCGATGACTACGATCGCCGCATCATTGTAGGAGGCGAACGACTTCTCCACATCGTCGGTGTATGCGGAGGCCGGTACCTCATTGACGGCGAAGGTGCCCTTGCCATAGGCGTCGGTGGAGGTCTTGCGGTAGTCCTTGCCGGCGCCCGTGGTGTAGAACTCGGTCAGGGTCGGATTCACGTCGAATCCGGCTTGCTCGAACGCGTCCATCAGCGATTGGGCCTTGGAGGTATCGATGGAGCCGGCGCCACCACCGCCATATACCGAGTCAACGCTATCTTGGCCGAATACGGAGATCTTCGACGTTGCTTCAAGCGGCAACGTGCCGTTCTCGTTCTTGAGCAACGTCACACCCTCTCGAAGAATGGTGGTGCCCATGTCGGCCAGTGCCTGTTCGCGCTCGTCGTCGGAGGCGTAATCCGATGTGAAATGCTCCGTGGTCTCATTGCTTGCCGATACGACCTTGGAGGTCGGCTGATTGAAATAGACGGAAATCAGGTCCGAATATTTGTTGGCGTACACGTTGCCTATCGCCGTGGCTGCGGCCAGTATGATCGCGATTGCGTACATGGCGACTGACGCGGCCAGCGGCAGAGGCTTCTTCGCTTTGCCATTGCGGGTCATGGTGCTCTCCTTTATACTCAAATCCCACATGCTGCTATCTTTGAAACTTGTGGTAATCTCATCCTATTTCGCGGGAAATTTTAAGGATTTCGATTGTCGTGAACGTCATTTTTTTGTCGTGAACGACAATGGTTGCGTACAATCAAGATAAGGAATGAGACTTGAAGAGGAGTGGTCATGCGAATCGCCATCGTCGACGATGACGCAGCCATGCGTGTTGTGATGAATGGCCATTGCCTGCGTTACGGCGAAGAGCGTGGCATGCACTTCGATGTCGAATGTTTTTCCAATGGTGACGATTTGCTGGCGGACTATCGGCGTGGACGTTTCGCCATACTGTTTCTGGACGTCGAAATGCCCGGAACCGACGGATTGGAGGTAGCCCGTCGGGTACGCCGGGTGGATGATGCCGTAACGATCGTGTTCGTGACGAATATGGCGCAGTGCGCAATTCACGGTTATGAGGTGGCGGCTTCGGACTATATCGTCAAACCGCTGACCTATTTCGATTTTGAATTGAAGTTCACCAAAGCGTTGCGTTTGGCCAAGGGGCATGCCGAAACGGTGGTGACGATCGATACCGTCGACGGATTGCGTTCCTTCGCGATAGGGGAGATCCACTATGTTGAAGTGCTGGATCATTATCTGCTGTTCCATACGCAATCCGGCGTATATAAGGCTCGAGGCAGCATCAATGAGCAGTCGAAAACGCTGCAATCGTATGGATTCGCGCGCATCCACAAGAGCTATTGCGTCAATCTGCGGCACATCAAACTGTTGGGTGCCACTGGACTTGACTGCGCCGGAACGACCCTGCCGATCGGACGGACGTACAAGACGTCGCTGATGCAGGAATATCTGCGGTTCTTGGGAAGTGTGGAACGATGACCGCCGCCGACTGGAATATTGCCTGCGACTGGTTCGATTCCTTCCGATTCGTGTTCTCGGTGCTTGCCGCCACATGGATTTTCGCCCGTGGCTCGGCTACGCGACGTACCCGATACGGCCTGTGGCTCAGTGTAATCATGGCGGTCGGGACGCTGTTGGCCATCGCAAACCCACTGTATGTGGGCTTGGGGGCGGTCGTCTCGTTGTCTTGGCTCAGCCAGTCCAATTTCGTGCGGATCTGGATTGCCACGGTGTTCCTGTTGGCATTGGCGGCGATCAAACTGTGCCGCCGTACATCGTGGACGAATGCGATGTCACGCTGGATGATGGGTTTGTGCGTGGAACGATTCATCACGTCATTCGTGCATAATTGGCTGTTTCTGGTGATCGTCAAGGATTTCGAAGCCGATCATCCGCTGGCCTATATGGGAATCAGTCTGTTCGCCTATGTTATGTTCTTGGGGGCCGTGGCTTTATGGCTGGCACCGTTGTTCGTGCGAGATGTGATGCCTCACACGCCGGGAAGGGCGATGTGTCTGCTGTATGCGCTCGGATTCGTGGGGCTGTATGTGGTGACGAACGCCTCCATGGGCATTAGCGAGAGCTACATCGGCACGTTGCGAAGCCTGATTGGCGGTGATGCGGAAGGGGAGCGTCTGCTCGGCTTCATACTGTATTTCAGTACCGGCATGGCCGGTTTGATGGCAGTGCTCATCTTCCTGTTCCAGTACGCGATCTACCACACGCTCGAACTGCAGCAGGAAAGCATGCTGTTGGAGGTACTCGCCGAACAGAAGAGTCGCCAATTCGATACGATCTCCGCGAATATCGACTACATCAACCGTAAGTCGCATGATTTGAAACACCAGATTGACGCACTGGAATACATGGAAGGCTCTCGCCGTAGCGAATTGGTCAAGGAGGTGCGCGAATCGTTGACCGTCTATGATGCGACGGCCAACACGGGCAACGATGCGCTCGATACGCTCATCACGGAGCGCAATTTTTTCTGTGCCCGGAATAACATCCGTATGACCTGCTCGTTGGCTGGCTGCGACTGGAGCGCGATCGACGTGGTCGACCTGTATACGATTCTCGGCAATGCGCTCGATAATGCCTGTGATTATGTGATGCGTTTTGATGATGTGGACAAGCGCGTGATTTCGGTGAGCGCCCGGCAGCGGGGGAAGCTGATCGTACTATCGGTCGACAATCATTTCGAAGGTGAGCTGACGATGGTCGATGGGCTGCCGGAGACCACCAAAACGGACACGTTCGCGCATGGATTGGGCCTGAAAAGCATACGACGGATAGCCAAACGCTATGGCGGCGACGTTCTCGTCACCGCCATACCTCCGATTTTCACGGTTCAGGTCTCGTTGCTGGTGAAGTGCATTTTTTAGGAATGCGGAGTCTGCTCGTTGATGATGGGGTTATTCATGGCCGCTCCTTGTCGGTTGCGGAACGTCGGTTCATTATGATGATGGTTGACGCGAAATAACGGGAATGAAGCAGCATCGGCGCTAGACTCGAAATCATGGTTGAAGAAGAGGTTGTGAGGCGCGTGCGCAAATCGCCGGAAGAGCGCCGTGAGGAAGTGCTGGATGCGGCGGTGCAGCTGATCAGCGAACGTGGATACAACGGCATCTCCGTGCAGGATGTGGCCGATAAGGTCGGCATTTCCAAACAGGGTGTGCTGCGATACGTCGGCAACAAGGATCATATGCTGGCGATGGTGTATAGCGAGTATTACAACGGTACCGGCACTCCGGAGGATTTCTTTGCATCGGGCATGCCCGGCAGTGATCCGACCGCGCCGTTGTTTCCGGCCTACTTGCGCTATCTGGTCCGGCATAATTCGCGCCGTCGCATGATGGTGCAGTTGTTTACGGTACTGGCGGCCGAATCACTCAATCCTGGTCATCCGCTGCATGACGAATTCATGTCGCGCATGGACGGCATTTGGGAAAATTATTCGAGGTATCCGTGGCTCGTCCCGCCGCAGCTGGGTTCGTGGCATGAGAGCATGCGGCCAATCGTCCGTAAGGCCATGGAGATCATGGATGGCATTCAGCTGTGGTGGTTGCGTGAGCCGGAGGTCGATCTGTATACGGAATGGTCCGAAATGGAGAATCTGCTGTTCCCCTCACCGCTGTGGGATGCGTATCGCTGATTGAATCTGTCGGGCTGATTGGGTCTGCAGGGGCTGGTCGAAGCTGTTGGAGCCGGTCGGTCGTGCACGATTCGGTATTGCGGCACCTTGCGTGAATCGTGCTCTGCAATCCTAATAGAATTAACCTCGGATATATGTTCGCAGTCGGGAAAAGAAAAAACACGACTTGCCGAAAACGGCGTTCTCGGCAAGTCGTGCTTTCGTCAGGATGTGGGTGAGCGTGGTGCATTCACTCACTATGTAAGAGGAAAGACGTCAGGCGACCGTGAAGACGGTGCGCTTGAGATCCTCGCGACGGCTGGAATGGCCGACGAGTAGCTCGAATTCACCCGGCTCGACGATACGATTGGCATCGGGGTCGACGATGGTGCAGTCGGCGACCGGAATGTCGAATGCGACCGTCTTGCTTTCTCCCGGCTCGAGCTCGACGCGCTTGAACGACTTAAGCTCGCGATCGGTCCAGCTGTAAGAGGTGACGATGTCGCCGATGTACGCCTGCACCACTTCGATACCCTTGCGTTCGCCGGTATTGGTGAGCGTGATTTCGGCATGCACGGTGTCGGATTCGGTGAAGGCGCCGGAGTCCGGAACGTTGGTGATGGCCGGTTCTCCGTACTTGAACGTGGTATAGCCCAAGCCCTCGCCGAATGCGAATGCCGGATCCTGCGTGAGATCGGCGTAGCGGTTGCCGTGCTGACCGCGAATCTGGTTGTAGTAGACCGGCAGCTGGCCTGCGTGGCGTGGGAAGGTGATCGGCAGGCGTCCGCTCGGTTCGGTGATGCCGAGAATGATTTCGGCGATGGCCTGGCCGCCCTTCATGCCCGGGCTTGGCGCCCACAGCAGTGCGGAAGTACCTTCGGCGGCGGATTCGTCGACAATCACGCCATTGGTGCCGATCACGCAGGCCGGCAACACCATCGGCTTGGAGCTCATGAGCACCACGACCAATGGCTTGCCGGTTTCGCGAGCTACGTTGGACAGCGCCTCGAGCAGTGCGTTCTGCCCGCCGAGCAGTTCCAGCGTGCCGGTGGAGCAGCCTTCTCCGATGAGCTGGACCACATCGCCGACCACGGCGACAACCAAATCGGACTGTCGTGCATTCTCGATGGCTTCGTCGATCATGGTCTGGTCCACTGCGGCGGAGACGCCGATTTTCGGTCGCGGCTGACCATCCGGATAGAACTCGCCTTCCGGATCGGGTACAAGATCCACGATATTCGCACCGCGGGAGTAGACCACGTTGCATCCTGCCGGTACGAGCTGCTTGAACGCATCGAGCACGGTGGTGATCATGTGGCGCGGATGGCCGTCCGGCATCCAATTGACCTGTCCGGAATTGCCGGCCCAATCACCCAGCTGGGTCTGTGCGTCGTCGGCGAGCGGGCCGACCACGGCGATGCGTTTCGCATCGTCTGCGGCGAACGGCAGGGATCCGTTGTTCTTAAGCAGCGCCACGGATTCGCGAGTCAACTCGAGGTTGAGCCGCTGATGCTCGTCGGAGCCGATGACCGCGTCGATACGTTCCTGATTCGGCAGGCGCGGATCCTCGAACAGGCCCAGACGGAACTTGAGTGCGAGAATGCGGGAGACGGCGGCATCGATCAGTGATTCGTCGAGCAAACCGGTGCGTACCGCCTCGAGCGCACCTTCATAGAACTGCGGGGTGGTCATGACCAGATCGTTGCCGGCTTTGACCGCGTCGGCGGCCGCATGCACGTAATCCGGCTTGACTTTCTGCTCCCATACTGAGCGGCCGACGTTGTCCCAGTCGGTGATCAGCGTGCCCTGATAGTTCCAAGCGCCGCGGAGTTTGTCGGACAGCAGCCACTTGTTGAAGGTGACCGGCACGCCTTCGATGGATTCGTAGCCGAGCATGAACGTGCCGCAGCCTTCCCTGGCTACGCGTTCGAACGGCGGCAGGAACCAGGATTCCAACTTACGATGGCTCAGGTCCGCTTCGGAGGCGTCGCGGCCGCCCTGGGTTTCGGAATAACCTGCAAAATGCTTGGCGCAGGCCAGGATCGCATCCTTGGCGAGCGGTTCGCCGGCCTTGGCTCCGCCCTGATACCCTTTGACGATGCTGGAGGCCATCTCGCCGATCAGATACGGATCCTCGCCGAAGGTTTCTCCCACGCGGCCCCAACGGGTGTCGCGGCCGATGCACAGCACGGGGGAGAAGGTCCAGTGCACGCCCGTGGTGGATACTTCCTCGGCGGTGGCGCGGCCTGCGGCCTGTACCTTTTCGGAATCCCAGCTGACGGCCATGCCGAGCTGTTCTGGGAAGATGGTGGCGCCCGGCCAGAAGGAGTAGCCGTGGATGCAGTCGTCACCGATGACCAGTGGAATGCCGAGACGGGTCTTGGTGTTCACGGTTTCGACCGCGCGGGGCAGGTCGGCGGGAGAGGTGTGCAGGATGGAGCCGACGTGCTTGTTGACGATCAGATCGTCCAGATCGCCGCTGCGGGCGTCAAGCTGCATCATCTGACCGACCTTCTCTTCGAGGGTCATGCGGCCGAGCAGGTCCGCGATGCGTTCTTCGGCGGGAAGTTCGGGGTTCTTGTATGGCAGTTCGGTGGTATTGCCGGTCATGGGATTACTCACTTTCCTCATTGAAGCGATGTCCTTTAATTACCAATTGGTAGTTTAGCAGTTGAGGGATGGTTTTGCAAATGAAGTAATGGATGGCTTTCGAACGGACGGACCTGTTGGCATGGCAAAGCCCGTCCCCTCCGAAAGCGGAGAGAGCGGAGGCTTTCGGAGGGAACGGGCTTTGCCGGTTATGCGGCTTGTGCGGGCCGCTTGCGGTCGGTGAATCTACTTCACTTTTTTGATGAACAGGATCACCACTGCACCGACCATCACGGCGGCGATGGCGATGGGGAATACCAGGAAGTAACCGCCGGTGGCGACCACGATGGAGGAGACGACGATCGGTGCGATGACCTGGCCGAGGGTGTTGGCGAGGTTCAGGATGCCGAGATCCTTGCCGGCTTCGTCCGGATTCGGCAGCACGTCGACGTTCAGTGCCTGATCCACGGCCATGTAGATGCCGTATCCAAGGCCCATGAGCGCCGCATAGGCGAACATGGAGAACTGAGACTTCAGGACCCACGGCACGGCGATGCCGATGGCGATGATGGCGGGGGAGACGAACACCGGCAGCTTGCGCTTGCCGATCCTGTCGGAGATTGGACCGGAAACCAGGGATACGACAAGCGAGACGATCATGGTGATCACTGCCATGGTAGACACGGTCGCCGCGGCGGCCTTGACATCCTGTCCGATGTACTTCATGCACACGTACAGCTGGTAGCCGACGATCATGTTGTAGCCGAAGATGAGCATCAGCCGTCCGATGAGCGCCAGATAGAAGTCGCGTGCGCCCTTGGTCGGCGGGCGGAACTGCATGGCGACCTGCTTGATGTCGAACTTTTCGGTTGTGTCGGTGGCTGCGGACAGTTCACGCGGAAGCAGCAGCACGGTGCCGATGCCGCACAGGCACCAGCAGATGGTGCCGATCATGAAGCCGGTCTTCGGCGCGTCGATGAATGCGGATCCGATGATGGTGCCCATGGACTGGCCGACGATCTGTCCGGCGCCGTAGAAGGCGGACATGGAACCACGGTATTTCTGGGGAACGCGATCGGACAGAATCGCCACGCACGGTGCGATCATGCAGTTCAGGCCAATCTGCAGCAACGACCAGGAGGCGACGATGGTCGGCAGTGTGGGGGAGATGGAGGTCAGGTAGAAACCGAGGCCGGCGATCGGGCCTCCGACGATGATCCATGGCGTACGCTTGCCGAAGCGGCTATGCGAGGCGTCGGACAGCGCGCCGAAGATGACGTTGGAAATCAGGGCGAAGATGATGCCGATGGAGTTCATCGTACCGAGAATCGTCTCGCCCTGACCGATGCCCAGCGTATTGAAGCGGGCCGGTAGCAGTACGGTGGATCCGATGGTGCCGGACATCATGAAGACGATGCAGAAGAAGATGAAGCCTGCGCCGAAACGGCCGAGGTTGAGTTTGCTTACCGGCTTGCCGGTGTCGGGAGCGAGCTCCTCGGCGGCGATGATCTGCGATTCCATGTGTATACACCTTCCTTGGTGCCTATTGCAGTTGGTTATGGGATGACTTCGTTGTTCCGGTTACTGGTTACTACCAGATAACTTATAAGTTAGCTACCGATAACTTCGATGTCAAATCACTGATGTGATTGCGGTGTGTCTTACTGGTTTTCCGTGATTTTCACATACGACTTGCGGCATAATTATTAATTGGTAACTTAAGTGATTGTCTGATGTGTCAGGAGGCTCGATATGGCGGTTGACAAGGTGGACGCCGACGATCTTGATGTGCTCGACAAATCGGCCATCACCGCGCTGATGGCGGAAACGAAGCCGAAGAAGAAAGCGGTGTCGAAAAGGATGAGCGCCGAAGAGCGCCTCAACCAGATCATCGACGTAGCCGTGCGGTTGATCGGTCAAAAGGGCTACCACGGATTGTCGTTGCAGGACATCGCTTCGGAAATCGGCGTGACGCAGACGGCCGTGATCCATCGCGTGAAAAGCAAGCACAATCTGCTGGTGCTGGTGGTGGAACGTTACTATGACATGTCGGGGGCGGAGACTGAATATCTGGGCCATTTCCGCGCAGGCGGCGACAGGGCGGGTGAGCGTCCGCATATCCCGTCCGCGTTGCGCGCGGTGGTCGAACAGAATGTGCGGCAACCTGAAATGGTGCGGCTGTTCCAAATGCTCAACACCGAGGCCATGTCGGCCGAACATCCGGCGCATCGATATTTCGTGGAGCGCACCAAAGGCATGTGGGATAATTTCGCGCAGTTTGACTGGGCGGTTCCCGAAGGGGCGGACGGCATGCTGGCATATCAGTTGGCCAATGCCGCCATGTATGGGCTTGAAGGCCGTTGGCTGGCCGATCCCGAGGGCGTGGACTATCTGGAGGAGTGGAAAAGATATGAGGCGTATCTGTTCCCGTCGCCGCAGTGGGATGGGTATCGGTGACGTCCGCGGAAGATTCGTGGGCGAGCGTCGATGATTCGTGTTTTGCCTGGCATGTCAAGGAAGCCGAATGCCGGTCGGGGTCGGGGCGGCTGTGGGCGTGTCGTGGGTTGACAAGTAAGTTATCAACCAGTAAGTTACTAGTTAGTAATCAATAACAATCGGATTGTTGTTCCGGTATCCGGTTGCTGTTGATTGCTACCAGTCAACACGTTCGAACGCGTCGCACGTCGTCGTGCGGCACCGATCAACCAAAGGGTGGCAATCATGGCAGAATATAAGACCCAGGTCGAGCAGTACCGACTGTTTGAAATCAATCTCACCGGAACCACGGAAGGCAACCCATATCAGGATGTGACGCTTTCCGCCGACTTCACCAATGCCGAGACCGGCCAGATCGTTGTCGTCGGCGGCTTCTATCGCGGCAACGGCAACTACTCCGTGCGCTTCATGGCATCGTCGGCGGGGCGGTGGGCATTCACGACCCGGAGCACCGATCCGGCGCTCGACGGTCAAACCGGCGTCTTCACCGTGACTCCGGCGACGCAGGGCAACCACGGTCGTGTGCTTACCGCAACCGAAGCGCTTTCCGGCAAGGCCCGCGAAGCCTATGGCAGCGAACTCAAATACCGTTTCACCTATGAGGATGGCACTCCGTACCAGCCTTACGGCACCACCTGCTACGCATGGGTGAGCCAACCGACCGACGTGCAGGACCGCACCGTCGCCACGCTCGCCAAGGCACCATTCAACAAGATTCGCATGTGCGTATTCCCGAAGTTCTACGACTTCAACACCGCCGACCCATGGGCCTACGCCTATCCGGGCACCCGTGAAACCGGTTTCGACCACACCTGTTTCGACGAGGAATTCTTCGCGAACCTCGATTGCCGCATCGCCCAGCTTGACGAGCTCGGTATCGAGGCGGACATCATCCTGTTGCACCCGTATGACAAGCCGGACTGGGGCTTTTCCAAGATGACCAAAGTCGAAGACGAGATGTACCTCGCCTATATGGCCCGTCGCTACGGTGCCTACAAGAACGTGTGGTGGTCGCTGGCCAACGAATACGACCTCATGCCTCAGAAGTCGCTCGAGGACTGGCGTGAGTACGCACGTGTGGTTATGGCCAACGATGCGTTCGGCCACCTGCGCTCCATCCACAACTGCATTCCGATCTACGACTACAACGAACCGTGGTGCACCCACTGCTCCATCCAGCGTGTGGACGTGACCCGTACCACCGAATGCATCGCCGACTGGCGTAAGGCCTACGGCAAGCCGGTCGTATGCGACGAACCGGGCTACGAAGGCAACATCTATTGGGGCTGGGGCAACCTGACCGGCGAAGAACTCATGCGTCGCTTCTGGGAAGGTGCCATGCGCGGCGGCTACGTGACCCACGGTGAGACGTTCATCGACGAAGGCGAGCAGATCTGGTGGGCGCATGGCGGCGAACTGCATGGCGACGCCCCGGCGCGCATCGCGTTCATGCGTTCGATCTTTGACGACGTTCCGCTCGACGCGACGCCGTTGGATGGCGATCTCGACGCCGATCGGGCATGGCCGATTGCCAATCCGATCAACGGATCCGTAAACGTGGCACCTGCGGTCGAGAAGGCCGCACAGTACTGGGACGTTCCCGTGCTGCGCGGTGGTGACGATTACCAGCTGATCTATTTCGGCTGGTTCCGTCCGAAGTATCGTGAAATCCCGTTGCCGGACGGATCCGCCTACGTGGTCGACGTGATCGACACGTGGAACATGACCGTCGAAACGCTGCCGGACGCCTACGAAAACTCCGTGCGCGTCGATCTTGGCCGTCAATACATGGCCGTGCGCATTCGCAAGGCCTGACATCATGCTTTGCCACCTCCCTCATCAGAGGGAGGGGCCTGCCTGTTATCTCACAAAAAGCGACATGAGGGAAGAACTATGTCTGCAACCATCAAACCCCAGGGCAAACTGACGTTCCTGACGAAATTCGCCTTCGGTATGGGCGATTTCTGGACGTCCATCGGCAACATCGCCATGGCCACCTATCTGACCATGTTCTATACGGATGTGGTCAGGCTCTCGCCGTCCATGGTCGCCTCCATGCTGCTCGTCGTGCGTCTGGTGGTGGCCTTCTGGGATCTGACCGTCGGCATTCTGGTCGACCAGACCAAGTCCCGTTGGGGCAAGGCCCGCCCGTGGATGCTGTTCGGCGGCATCGCCTACGGCATTGCGTTCCTGTTCCTCTTCCTCGACCCGTTCGGCAACTCTCCGGCCGGCGTGATCTATGCGTGGGCCGTGTATGCGATCGTCAACGTGGCCTATTCGACCGTGAACGTTTCGTATGCCTCGCTCACCTCGCTGCTGACCGCCGATTCCGGTGAAAAGACGCAGCTCAACATCTTCCGCATGACCATTGCCAATGTGGGTGCCATGCTCGTCTACGTGCTCGCCATGCCGATTGTGAACGCGTTCGGGGGAACGTCGATCGGCTGGGGCGTCTTCTTCGGCGTGATCGCCGTCATGATTCCGTTCGGCTACTGGTTCACCTTCGCGAATACGCGTGAAGTCGCTTCCTTCGAATCTGACGGCGGCACGGATGGCAACGATGGCAAGGTCTGCGTGGGCGGACATTTCAAAGCGCTGGTGCGCAACAAGTACTGGTGGCTCACGCTTGGCCTGAATTTCGCGCTGTGGACCTATAACGGCATCGCCAACGGCATGGCCGCCTATATCGCCAAGTATGTGCTCGGCAATTCCAATCTGACCGCCGTAATCGGTTTGGCCACCGTCATCCCGATGGTCATCGGCCTGCCGTTCGCTGGCCCTCTTGTGGCCAGGTTTGGCAAACGCAACTCCTCGATGGCGGGACTTGTGCTCGTCGCCGCCGGCAGTCTGCTGGTGTTCATCGATCCGAGCAATCTGTGGGTGTTCTTCGTCTCCATCGTCGTGCGCATGATCGGCATCATCCCGATGAACGCCGCGCTCAATGCCATGAGCGGCGACGTGGTGGAGTACGGTGAATGGCAAAGCGGCGTGCGCTCCGACGGCATCGTGTTCAGCTCGTCCAGCTTCTCCATGAAGGTGGCCATGGGCGTCTCCTCGGCTGCCATCGCATGGGTCCTCGGCGCCAGCGGCTATGACGGTTCGCGAGCCACGCAGTCCGCCGTCACCGTGTCCGCCATGGTCAACACCTTCGTATGGGTGCCGGTCGCCATGGTCGTGGTCATGGCCGTGTTGCTGTTCTTCTACGATCTTGACGGGCGCATCGGCCGGATCGGCAGGGAGCTTGCCGCTCGCCGTGCGTAGCGGAAAAGGCTATTGAGGTTTTTGTGGAATACAGGCGTGCATCCAATGGGTGCACGCCTGTTTCGTTGATGAAATTATGGTTTTCCGAAACATGATCTGGCGGCTGATACGGAAAGTCCGCCGGTTGTCTAGGGCATTCATATACTTACTCTTGGTAATGACTATTGGTAACGATATGCGGAGGCGTCATGACGGAATCGCGAAGTGGCCGACGGCAACTGTCTTTGGATGACGTGCGTGATCTGATCGACGCATGCTGGACGGCGAAACGTATCACCGAAGCGTTGCCGGAACTGCCGAGAAGCATGAAACCGCGGCATGTGCACGTCATCGATGCCATCTGGAATCTCAATCATCAGGCCGAATCCCCGACTCCGGTCGCACGGGTCAGCGGCATCAGCGCTTTTCTGGGAGTGACCGCACCGAGCATTACGAAACTGGTCAACGAGTTGGTCGGCAAAGGTCTTGTGGTCAAGCACGCATCCGAAACCGACGGTCGTGCGGTGACGTTGAGCCTGACGGAAGCCGCCGAGGAAATCCGTGAACTGTACGTGCATCAGTTCCACGAACACCTGTGCGGCGTACTGTCCGGCATCGATCCGCAAGACGCCGCCACCACGGTCGCCACGCTGCAGGCCATGCATCGGCTGATGGGCGCAGATCGGGGAGGGGAGTGGACCACGCAGGTGGCCGATGCCTGGCCGGCGCACGTCGAAACGCTGATGGCGGGTGACGAGTCCCGATCGCATACGGCGACGAAGCAATAGACCATATGGACAACCGAATCGTGCGACACACGATGCGATCGCGCATGTTGAAGAGAGAGGAATCGCCAATCATGACGGAACGCGAAAAACAACAGGGGCAACCGATGGAAACAATGCGGGAGGAATCGCAGCCCGGCAAATATATGAATGAGGGACGGCTCACCGTCGTGGTGGTGGCGCTCGCCATCCTGACGTTTCTTGGCATCCTGTCCGAAACATCACTGAACATCGCCTATTCGACACTGATGGAGGAATTCGCCATTTCCGCTGACGTGGTGCAATGGCTTACCACCGGCTATCTGTTGCTGCTTTCGGTGGCGATTCCGACCTCACCGTTCATGGTGCGACGTTTTTCGACGAAGGCACTGTTCGTCACCGCCATCGTACTGTTCTCGGCGGGTACTCTGGTCGGAGCTCTTGCGCTGAATTTCCCGATGCTGCTCGCGGCGCGACTCATCATGGCGCTCGGAACGGGCGTTTCGCTACCGCTGCTGACCAACATCATTCTGGAAAAGGCGCCGTTGTACAGGCGAGGCATGATGCTCGGCCTGGTCAGCCTCGTGACCTGCGCGGCCCCGGCCATCGGCCCGGTGTTCGGAGGCTTGGTCATGGAATTCCTTGACTGGCATTGGATTTTCTACGCCATGATTCCGTTCCTTGTAATCGCTTTCCTGCTCGGTGCCGCAACCATCCCCGACATCCGTCATGGTGAGAAGGGGTATCTGTCAGCGCCGTCGTTGCTGCTGATCGCGCTCGGTCTGGCCGGGGTCATCGTCGCGGCCAGCTTCTTCGCGCAATGGAATGGCGATTGGCGATTCTGGACCGTACTCGTCGGTGCCGTCGTGGTGTTGGCGGTGTTCGCCTTCGTGCAGCTGAGGATGGAACATCCGCTGATTGAAGTGCGTACGTTCACGTACCCTGGCTTTACGCTTGGCATGGTGATTCTGCTCATGTCGTCCGGTGGCGTGCTCGGCGTCAACTTCCTGTTGCCGATTCTGCTGCAGCGAGGTCTTGGACATACCAGCATGATCGCCGCCCTGATTCTACTGCCGGGAGCCGTGGTCGGCGCGGTTTCCGCTCCACTGATCGGCAGTGCGCTGAAAGCGCATTTCCCGCCGAAATTCATCTCCTGCGGCTTCGTGGGCGTGGCAGTCATGGACGTTGCGATGATGCTTGGCGGTGCGCATGAATGGGCGGTGGCGATAGCCTACGCGCTGTTCATGGCGGCTTCCGGGTTTGTGCTCGTACCCGATCAGACCCATGCGCTGAACCAGTTGCCGGCTTCGATGAACGCCGATGGATCCGCCGTGATGAACACCGTGCAGCAGCTCGCCGGTGCCATCGGTACGGCGGTGGCTTCCACGCTCATCGCCGAATGTGCAGGCGCGAACGCCGCTTCCGGAATGAGTCAGTCGGCGTCCTACGTGGCGGGATTCTCCACCAGCATGTGGGTGTTCCTTGGCATGGCCGTAGTCGGTGAGATTCTCGCCCTGCTCATGTTTCGCTTCTCGAAGCGCGTGGGTTGATTGCGTCTCCGGTCCGTTCAAGGAATCGTGATCTGTTGGGGCATGATTGACGGAGTACGATGTTGCCGATTGCTGAACATATGCGGATGATGCGGGCTGTGTCGTTTGATAACCGGTACAATATGCGTGAAGCGTCGTGTTGTGGCAATTATTGTACGAGACAAAGGAGCCCCTATGAAAGTTGCAAGCGGCAATGTGCTGTGGAAGCAGCGTAAGCGTAATTGGTGCCGTACTCCGTTCACCTTCACCGTATATACGCTCACCGATAAGGAGATGAGCATCAAAACGGGCATATTGAATGAGAAATTCAATCTGATCAAACTGTTTCGTATCGTCGACATCAGTGTCGAGCGTTCGTTCCTGCAGCGTCTGTTCGGCATGAGTACGCTGGTTCTTGACACGCGTGACCAGTCGTCCGGCAATGGTGTCGTGGTGTTGAAGAACATCGTGCATGGCTTCGAAGTTCGGCAGGCGCTACAGGAGGCCGTGGATGCCTCCCGCAAGGAAAACGGCATGTCCGCTCGTGAATTCATTGGTGGTCCTAGTGGCCCCGGCCCGGAAGTTCCGGGTTTCGACGATGGTTTTGACGGTCCTGACACGGATGGCTACGCCGACGGACAGTAGCTGGGTGCGCACGGTGTTGCGTGTTCGTGCCGCGTGAATCGGTGGCATTACTACTGGTAGAGCTGTTCAACGGACACCAGCCGTATTGACGGATCGTCCTGTGCCAGTCTCTCCAGTTCGGTGCTGAAACCGTTGAGCGCGAACAGCAGATAGTACTTTTCCGAGCGGCAAATCGTAATTTGTTAAATCGTAATTTGAATAATTACGATTGTAGGGCGTAAAGCGGCGTGCAGCGATGGCGGGTGAAGCGGATGCGTACCGATCCGTCGGGCGTGCGGCTGCCCCAAATCTCCGTCATGGTCACGTGCGGCCAATCCCGCGGGTTGAGTTTCAACGCCATCGCAGTGCCGTCGTTGAAGCATTCCACGAGGGATTCACGCTCGATCACCTGGCTTTCTGCAGGGCCTCCGGGCGGGTTGATGACGGTCGTATTACCGGGAAAATCGTAATCGCATATCAATCGTGAACGATCGCCGGAATGGAATACGTCAAGCATGTGCTGCGAGGGGGCGAACTGATGAAAGGCGAACGCCTGCCGTCGTTCCAAATCCATAAGTATGCCCCGGCGTAAAAGATGCGGTGCCGACGCTTCGCGAATGGCCTTGCGCAGGTCCGTCATCGTGCGCAGATACTGCTTCATGTTGCACGGAGCGTCGAACGGACAATCGGTTGAGACCAGCCACGTTGGGAGCAGATCGGAACGGACCACACCATCAGCGGGGGAGTGCGCCTTGCGGACCAGTTCGCCGGCGTAATCGCTGATTGTGGTCTGCAAATATCGCAACTGCCTCATGCGTTCGTCAACTTGCGATTGTGCGGCTGCCAGCACGCTCCGCCAATCCAATGACCCATCTTCGAAACGGTATTGTTCCAACGATTCCAGCGGGATGCCGGAAGAGATGAAGATGCGTATCACATCCACGTCAAGCATCTGGTCGGGTGTGTAATAGCGGTATCCGGTCATCGGGTCGACGGCTGCGGGCTTCAAAATGCCATGCGCGTCATAATAACGCAACGCCTTGGTGGTGATGCCATCCAATTTGGCCACCTCGCCAATCGTCAGCAGTTCGTCCTCCGCGTCCACGTCGTCCTCCTTGACCTTACCCTCGGGGCAAAGTCTACCATCGGTGCTGATTATTCCGACAAAGATGCGGAATCTGGGAAAAATTTAAAGGAGAAGCTCCCATGAATGAAAAGATGATTGAAAATCCGGCTTCAAAACAGTACGACTGGTTGGGATTGACGGGCGACGTATGCGTGGTGACCGGTGCGGTCGGCGGCATGGGCACCGCGATTTGCGGTGAGCTCGCCAAAGCCGGCGCTAGACTCGCGTTGGTGGACGTGAGCGAAGAGGCTACCCGCACGTTTGCCGTCGAAGTCGCACAGACCTACGGCGCAGAGGCGAAAGGGTACGGTTGCGACATCTCCGATGCCGCCGATGTCGAGATACTGCGCAATAAGATCGTCGCGGATTTCGGCACGGTCGACGTGCTCGTCAATACCGTGGGCATTCTACGGTTCGCTCCGCTCGAGGATCTGCCTTTGCAGGATTGGAAGGATGTAATCAACGTCAACCTGACCGGTGCATTCATCCTTTCACAGGCATTCGGCAAGGTGATGCTGCAGCACAAGTCCGGTCGGATCGTGCACATCTCCACGGTCGCCTCGCACTCTCCGGAAACGTTCTCCGGCGCATATTCCTGTGCGAAAGCCGGTCTTGGCATGCTTTCCAAGATGATCGCGGCCGAATGGGGGCCGTTCGGTATTCGTTCCAACTGCGTGTGCCCATGTTTTGTGAAGACTCCGATGTCGGCCTCATTCTACGCCGATCCGCAGGTCACCAAGGATCGCGAACGGCTGATTGCATCCCGTCGCATCGGTGAAGTGCAGGACATCGCCAACGCGGTGGCATGGATGGCGTCTCCGAGGTCGGACTTCGTCAACGGAGATGAAGTGAGTGTGGACGGTGGGTTCCATCTGATGATGGGCGATTTGACACCGAAGCCGGGCGGTCGTCGCCAGTTCGCGGTCAACTCGCTCAAGCAGCGCGGACTGCTGTAAGCGGTACTCGAAAATCTCGGTATAACGCGAAGCCGCGCAAAGGGGTGTGGCTTCGTACGGACAATCGCAATTGCGGTTTCGAAAAGCAATTGCTGGAAAGGAAAGCCTTATATGGCAACCGCAACCAAGGAACATAACCGTTACGGCATTTTGTCGGCCGCGTTCGTGGTCATGTTCTTCGTGGCATCCATCGCCCTGTTCAGTGTATTTCTGACACCGTTGAGCGAACAGAACGGGTGGAGCAAAACCGACGTGAGTCTCTCGTATTCCATCTTCCAGACGGTCATGGCCGTCACGGGCATCTTCTCGGGTCGCATTTCCGACAAATTCGGTCCACGAAAGGTCATGCTTGTCGGCGGACTGGTGTTCGGCCTGGGCTGGTTCCTGACCGGCATGGCCACTAGCATTCCGATGCTGTACCTCTGCCACGGCGTGATCGCCGGCATGGGAAACGGCCTGGTATACAACCCGACGCTCACCACCGCACAGCGCTGGTTCCCCGACATCCGCGGCAAGGCGTCCGGCATTCTGCTTGCCGCGGCCGCCATCGGGCCAGCCACCCTGTCTCCGATAGCCAGTTTCCTGTCGAGCACGTTCGGCGTCTCCACCGCGTTGAAGATTCTCGGCGTGACGTTCTGGATCACCATCACATTGGGCTCGCTGTTCGTCTCTCCGGTGCCGGAAGGGTACCGTCCGAAGGGCTGGAATCCGCCTACTCCCGCAACCTCTGCCGACAATGCCGAAGACGACGGCTTTGATTGGAAGGCGATGCTCGCTTCGCCGCGGTTCTATGTGCTGTTGCTCGTCTACGCGGCCGCGGCGACCGCCGGCACCATGCTTGTCGGTGCGCTGTCCTCGATCGCCCAGTATCAGGTCGGCCAGGTCGGTGCGATGACGGCCGCCGCCTTCGGAGCGATGGTGGTGTCGATCAACACGTTGTCGAATTTTGTGGGACGACTCGCATTCGGTGCTTTGTACGACAAGCTGGGTGCGTTCAAGTGCCTTACCGTGATGCTGATTGCCACCGCGCTGGCGATGGTGGCCATGTCGTTCGCAACGAACGCGCCGTTCTTCATCGCCTGCGTAATCATACTCGGATTCGCTTTCGGCGCGTTGCTGGTGATTTACCCGCCGCTGACAGGTGAGACCTTCGGTACGAAGCATCTGGGCATCAACTACGGCATCATGTTCCTGGGGTACGCGCTGGGCGCATGGATCGGTCCGCGCGTTGCCACAAGCCTGTTCAATGAGACGATCGGATACCGCAACGCGTTCTACGCCGCTGCCGCAATCACCTTCGCAGGACTCGTTGTCGCGCTGATGCTGGCGGCGAAGGTCAAGAAGGTCGGCACGATGGTGCCGAATCGCAAGTGACCGGTACGACGTGAACATCGCAACGTGGTCGACGTAAGTAAGCGACGCAAGTAGGTGTCGCGAGCAAGCAACGTAAGCAAGCGTCGTAAGTAGGCGTCGCAAGCAAGCCAGATGAATCGCAATCACGAAAACAAGCAGACAAAGGAGTTTCCTATGACGCAACAACTCAGACTCGCGGTAATCGGCGCAGGTGCCATGGGCCGCGACCACATCCGCTATATCCAAGACAATCCCGACGCGGCATTGGTGGCGATCGCCGATCCGATGCACGAATCGGAGGAATTGGCGAAATCCATCGGTGTTGCATGGTATGCGGACTATAACGATATGTTCGACCATGTTGAGCTCGACGGTGTGGTAATCGCGTCGCCGAACAGTCTGCATCTGCCCATGGCGCGAGCCGCGCTCAAGCATGGCGTGCCGCCGCTGGTGGAAAAACCGATCAGCGACGACCTGGACGACGCGCGCATCTTCGCGAAGGAGGCCCGCGAAATCGGCCTTCCGGTATTGGTCGGTCAGCATCGCCGGCATAATCCGAAGGTGCAGCGTGCCAAGGAAATCATCGAATCCGGCGTGCTCGGCACAATCGTGACGGTTTCCGTGCATTACAACATCTACAAGCCGGATACGTATTACGACATTCCCTGGCGCAGGCAGAAAGGCGCCGGCCCGATTCTCGTGAACATGGTGCACGATGTTGATCTCATGCGCTATCTGATCGGCGAACCCGTGGAAATTCAAGGCATGGCGGCCAACAGCGCTCGAGGATTCGAAGTGGAGGATTCCGCAGTGGTCAACGTGCGCTTCGAATCCGGCACGCTTGGCTCGATCACGCTTTCCGACGCGGCGGCCAGCCCGTGGAATTGGGAAGCGACCGCACGAGAGAACCCGTTCTTCGCGCCGTTCGACACCGATGCGTATTTCATCATGGGTACCAAGGGATCATTGTCCTTGCCGAGATTGCAGCTCTTTACTTACCAGGATGGCGTGAGTGATTGGACGAAGCCGCTCACCTGTGAGATTCAGGGAGTGAAGGAAGGACTGCCGCATCGCCTGCAGCTGGTGCACTATCTGAAGGTGCTGCGCGGTGAGGTTGAGCCGATCGTCACGCCGGAAGACGCCATCAAATCGCTGGAGGTGCTCAACGCCGTCAAGAAGGCGGCGGATGAAGGTGCCATGGTGACGTTGTAGACGCCGGTCTTCGGTGATCTTCGGTGATCTGCAGGACGGGCCGCGCGCCGCCGTGTGATTTCGCTTCTGCGTCTTGATTCCTCCACCCACTGGAGGTTTTACCCCGCTGGGATGCTTCTTAGCGGGGTAATTCTTCCAGTAGATGGAGGTTTCTTACCTCGTAATGGCTTCTCTGCGTCCTGTTTCTTCCAGTGTCTGGAAGTTTCATCCTTCTGAAAGGTTCCTCAGTGGGTCAATTCTTCCAGTCGCTGGATGTTTTGTACCTCTGAGAGGTCCCTGAGCAGGTTGATTGTTCCAGTGACTGGAGGAATTTGGTCTTTGCGGAGCCCCTCAGTGTCCTGATTCTTCCAATGGTTGGATGAATCATCCCGTTTGAGAACTTCTGAGCGGGATGTTTTCCCCAGTGGCTGGGTGATTTTGGATGCTAGCGGGGCTTTGGGCGGGATGATTCCTCCGGTTGCTGGGTGGCTTATTCCTCTGAGTGGCTCCTCGGCGGGGTAATTGTTCCAGTGACTGGAGGAATTTGGCGTCTAGCGGTAGCCATCCCACTGAGGCAGCGGAAAGAGCACGTCCTCGCATTCGACCCACATGGCGTTGAGATCCTGGCCAGGCTTGCGCAGCCAGCGCAGCTGCACGCCGTCCATCATCGCGAAGCCGGCGCGCAGTACCTGTTCGGCGTCGACGCCTTTGGGCACGTGCCAGCGGATGTTCTCCGCCACGTCCACGATACGCTCCTCGCGGTTGGCGAAATAGTCGTGCGCGGGGTGATCGGGGTTCAGCGCCTCGGCGCTCAAGGTTGAGAACATGTGCACAAGCTTGGGACGTTTGGCGTTGATCGCCACGGTCTTACGCCACATTTCGGCGATGTGAGGGTGTTCGTTGCGCACCATGCCGGCGGTGATGTCTTCGGTTTCTCGATCGTACATCTCGTCGAGCACCGCATGCAGCAAGCCTTCTTTGCTGCCGACATAGTGCAGTACGCCCGCTTTGGTCAGGCCGACCATGGTGGCTATTTTCTGCAGTGACGTTCCGTAGTAGCCGAGCGTGCCGAAGCATTCGACCGCCGCGTTGAGGATTTCGCTTCTGCGGTCGACTTCGTCGTTGGCCATGTTCTCTCCTATGCAGCTCTGACAACAGTCCCTCATCGGGATGGAAAATTAGGATTACCTTACGGTCGGTTAACTGAAATTCCAAAGATGATTGGCGTGTCGCGTATTCGATTTTGATAAAGTACCTACCAATCGGTTGGTAAAGAGTTCGGAGTTGAACTCTTGCCGAGCAAACGAAAGAGGTTCGTATGAGCGAAAGCACCTATCCTGAAGTCAACGACCTGACTCTCGAGGAGAAGGCGTCACTGACCTCCGGCGGCGACGCATGGCATCTGCAGGGCGTGGAAGCCAAGGGCATTCCGGGCTACATGATCACCGACGGCCCCCACGGCTTGCGCAAGTCCTTGGCATCCAGCACCGGTGAAACCGATTTGAACGACTCCGTGCCGGCAACCTGCTTCCCGCCGGCCGCGGGCCTGTCCAGCTCCTGGAATCCGGAACTCATCCACCAAGTGGGCGAGGCCATGGCCGAGGAATGCATTCAGGAGAAGGTGGCCGTGATTCTCGGCCCCGGCGTCAACATCAAGCGCAACCCGCTCGGCGGCCGTTGCTTCGAATACTGGTCCGAAGATCCGTATCTGGCCGGCCATGAGGCCATTGGCATCGTTGCGGGCGTGCAGTCCAAGGGCATCGGCACTTCGCTCAAGCACTTCGCCGCCAACAACCAGGAGACCGATCGCCTGCGCGTCAGCGCCAACATCTCCCAGCGCGCGCTGCGCGAAATCTACTTCCCGGCTTTTGAGCACATCGTCAAGGAAGCTCAACCGTGGACCATCATGTGCTCCTACAACCGTATCAACGGTGTGCATTCCGCGCAGAACCACTGGCTGCTCACCGACGTGCTGCGTGACGAATGGGGCTTCGAAGGTATCGTCATGAGCGACTGGGGTGCAGACCATGACCGTGTCGCTTCCCTCAACGCCGGCCTCAACCTTGAAATGCCGCCGAGCTACACCGACGATCAGATCGTCTACGCCGCCCGCGACGGTCGCATCCAGCCTGAGCAGCTCGACAGGATGGCCCAAGGCATGATCGACCTGGTCAACAAGACCCGCGCCGCCATGAGCGTCGAAGGCTACCGCTTCGACGTGGATGCCCACGACGAGGTAGCCCACCAAGCCGCCGTCGAATCCATGGTGTTGCTCAAGAACGACGACGCCATCCTGCCGGTCGCATCCGATGCAAAGGTTGCCGTCATCGGCGAATTCGCCCGTACCCCGCGCTATCAGGGCGGTGGTTCCTCCCATATCACTCCGACCAAGATGACCAGCTTCCTTGACACGCTCACCGCACGTGGCGTGGACGCCAAGTTCGCGCCGGGCTTCACCCTCGATCTCGAACCGGCTGATGCCGCAATGGCCGCCGATGCCGTCGAAGTCGCCAAGGGTGCCGACGTAGTGCTCATGTTCCTGGGTCTGCCGGAAGCCGCCGAATCCGAAGGCTTCGACCGTGAGACCCTCGACATTCCGGACAAACAGGTCGAACTTCTGGAAGCCGTCGCCGCCGAGAACAAGAACATCGTGGTCGTGCTTTCCAACGGCTCCGTCGTCTCCGTGGCGCCGTGGGCGGATAACGCCAAGGGCATCCTCGAATCCTGGCTGCTCGGACAGGCCGGCGGTCCGGCGCTCGCCGACGTGATCTTCGGCAACGTCAGCCCGTCCGGCAAGCTTGCCCAGACCGTTCCGATGGACATCAACGACGACCCGAGCATGATCAACTGGCCGGGCGAGGAAGGCCATGTCGACTATGGTGAGGGCGTGTTCGTCGGCTACCGCTACTACGACACCTATGATAAGGCGGTCGACTACCCGTTCGGCTACGGCCTGAGCTACGCCACCTTCGAAGTGTCCGACGTGAAGGTCGCCAAGACCGGCGCCAACACCGCTTCCGTAAGCGCGGTCGTGAAGAACACCTCCGACGTTGACGCCGCCGAAACCGTGCAGGTGTACGTGGCTCCGGGCAAGTCCGCCGTGGCACGTCCGATCCACGAGCTCAAGGGTTTCAGGAAGGTGTTCCTCAAGGCTGGCGAATCTGCCGAAGTGAGCTTCGATCTGGACGAGCGCGCCTTCGCCTACTGGTCCGAGAAGTTCGATGACTGGCATGTCGAATCCGGCGAATACGCCATCGAGGTCGGTACTTCCAGTCGTGACATCGCCGGCACCGGCGTGGTTGAGCTCGATGGCGATGGCAAGGCCGAACCGCTTACCGAGTGGTCTACCTTCGGCGAATGGTCCGATGATCCGGTCGGCTCCAAGATCGTCGCATCCGTGTATGCCGAGGGCGAGGCCGGCAATCTGCCGAAGATGCCCGATAACGACATGATGCGCATGTTCCTCAGGTCCATGCCGATCAACTCCATGCCGATGCTCATGAGCGAAGGCGGTAAGAAGATCACTGCCTTCATGCTTGACGAATACGCCAAGGTCACCGAGTAAGGCGACGGAAAAGGAACCCAAACAGACTTGGGCTGAGAGCCTAGTCCGCGAATGAACCGGTGCGGACCAGGCCCTCGGCCTTTCATATAACGAATTTGCCGGCATGTTTGCCGGTAAGGGGCATCTCGCTCCGGTAAGATGGGCGAGACGACGAATGCATGCAAGGAGGCACAATGACCGAGATTGACGAGACGGCTGGCATGAGCGAAGCGGGTCGTCACGAGTGGGAGTTGATGGTGGCCGGCGAGGTATATCAGGACTCGCATCCGGACATCGAACGCAAGCGCGCCGAGGCGAAGAGACTGTTCGTCGAATACAACAAAACCGATTACGAGGATGTCGAACGTCGTCGTGAGATCATGGAACGGCTGTTCAAATCGATTGGTGAAGACGTGTTCATCGAACCGAACTTTCGTTGCGAGGTCGGCCGCAACATCACCATCGGTTCGCATGCCTACATCAATTTCGATTGCGTGATGCTTGACAATGCGCCGATTACGCTCGGCGACTATGTGTGGATCGCGCCGATGGTCGGTCTGTTCGCCACCAATCATGCGCTTGATTTCGAAGAGCGCAAAAACGGCGCGTGCCAGGCCAAGCCGATCGTGATCGGCAACGGCGTATGGTTGGGCGGTCATGTGACCGTGCTCGGCGGCGTGATCATCGGCGATGGTGCGGTGATCGGCGCCGGAGCCGTGGTGACGCACGATATTCCGGCGAACTGCATCGCCGTCGGCAATCCCGCACGTGTGCTGCGCGAAATCACGGACGAGGATCGCACCGGATTCATGGAACGTATCAAGGCACGTGACGCGGCGTGATTTCGTCTGCCGCCCTTATCGCCATAAGCCATAAGGGTGCTGCGCAATCGATCATGGTGCGAACCTTATGTGACGTATCCCGAGTTTTACGGGCGGGATCATGAGGTTCGCACCATGATTGTTTTTGCGGTTTCGGCAATCCTTGAACCGGTGCCTTCTCGTCGGAGAAAACCCGACGACACGCGGAATGTTGTATATGCAACTGTTGTATGTGCAACGGGTTATGATATAGCGCGTGACAGATGAACGAAACAATGAAACGACTTCGGTGAACCCGGCGTTCGCCGAGGCGTGGGACCAAGGTGTGTGCAAGCCGCCGAGCGTCGCCATCAGATCTCTGCACAACGTCATCAACCGGTATCTTGCGTCGACGCGTCCCGAGCAGGTGGATGGATTGAGCGGTGGCAACATCGACATCATCGCCTTCCTCGCCCGTCATTCGGAACGTGAGATTTTTCCACAGGATGTGGAACGGCGCTTCGGCGTGACCAGATCGACGTCAAGCAGGGTGCTCGGACTCATGGAACGAAAAGGACTGATCGTTCGTGAATCGGTGCGGCGCGACGCAAGGCTCAAAAAAATAGTCTTGACCGACAAATCCCGCGACATCGCCGAAGCGTTGCGTGAAAACGCCGTCGCCATGGAGAGCATACTGCTGCAAGGGCTGAACGATGACGACATTCGCCAGTTCATGCACGTGCTTGACGTGATGCAATCCAATCTGGTGGAGACCGGCATGATCGGAGACGAAAAACGTTACTCCAGTCTGGCGATCTGTGATGTGCGGGCGGATGAATCGCAAGCGGAAAACGAAGGGAAGGAAGAGGAGTGAGCGCAACAACGCAAACGGTTTCGGTTGCAAAGAACCAGTCACGGCCGAAACAGCATCTGATACGCACGTTGGGCGGATCGCTGCGTGAATACAAAAAGGACAGCTTGCTGGCGCCTGCATTCGTGGCGGTGGAAAGCGTGCTGGAAATCCTGATTCCGACGGTCATGGCGTCGCTGATCGATCAGGGCATTTCCGGCGGCAGCATGCCGGCGATCATCAAATTCGGCGTGATCCTGTTCGTATGTTCGATGTTCTCCTTGGCGTCTGGCTTCCTTGCCGGAAAATTCGCGGCGATCGCCGCCGCGGGCCTTGCGAAGAATCTGCGTAAGGACCAGTTCGAGAAGGTTCAGGGCTTCAGCTTCACGAACATCGACAAGTTCTCCACCGGTTCGATCATCACCAGGCTCACCACCGATGTGACCAATCTGCAGAACGCCTACGGCATGATGATCCGCATGGGTGTGCGAGCCCCGATCATGGTGGTCGTGGCATGGATCTTCTCGTTCCGCATCAGCCCGTCGATCTCCTTGGTGTTCCTCGCCTGCATCCCGATTCTCGCAATCGGCCTGTGTGGTCTGGCCGTCATCGTGCACCCGGTGTTCGAGCGTGTGTTCCACACCTATGATGAGCTCAACAATGTGGTCGACGAGAACCTGCAGGGCATCCGCGTAGTCAAGTCGTACAACCGCGAATCGCATGAAATAGGCAAGTTCGGTCGCATTTCCGAGCGGATCTTCAAGGATTTCACCAAGGCCGAGCGCATCATGAGCTTCAACAGCCCGCTGATGATGATCTGCATCTACGGCACCATGCTGCTCATCGCATGGATGGGCGCACAGCAGATCGTCGCTTCCGGCAACAACGCGGCCCTTGGATTGACCACCGGCGACCTGACCGCATTGGTCACCTACGCCATGCAGATCCTCATGGCCATGATGATGCTTTCCATGATCTTCGTGATGTTCATCATCTCGCAGGCTTCCGCCGAACGAATCTGCCAGATTCTCAATGAGGAAAGCACCGTCACCAATCCGGACAATCCGGTCAGGGAGGTCGTCGACGGTTCGATCGACTTCGATCATGTGACATTCCGCTATTCCGACAGTTCGGAAAAGCCGGTACTGGACGACATCAACCTCAAGATCCGCTCCGGCATGACCATCGGCATCGTCGGCGGCACCGGTTCCGCCAAGTCCAGCCTGGTGCAGCTCGTGCCGCGACTGTACGACGTGACCGAAGGCTCGCTCAAGGTCGGCGGCGTCGACGTGCGCGATTACGACCTTGAAGTGTTGCGCGACCAGGTGGCCATGGTGCTACAGAAGAACGTGCTGTTCTCCGGGACCATCGCCGAAAACCTGCGTTGGGGCAATCCGAACGCCACCGACGAGGAAATCCGTCACGCATGCCAGTTGGCGCAGGCCGACGGATTCATCCAGGAATTCCCCGATAAGTACGATACATACATCGAACAGGGCGGCACCAACGTCTCCGGCGGCCAGCGTCAGCGCCTGTGCATCGCCCGCGCCTTGCTGAAGAAGCCGAAGATCCTCATCCTCGACGATTCCACCTCCGCGGTCGACACCAAAACCGATCAGCTGATTCGTGCGGCGTTCCACAACGAGATTCCCGACACCACGAAGATCATCATCGCGCAGCGCGTCGCCTCCGTACAGGAATCCGACATGATTCTCGTCATGGACGCCGGCCACATCATGGCCGCCGGCACCCACGACGAACTGCTTGCAAGCTGTGATGAATACCGTTCCATCCATGAATCGCAGACCAGGAACCAGGCACAGCCTGAGGAACTTCAGTGAAAGGAGGAGAGAGCAATGACTGAAATGATCATCGATGAAGAGACCGAGATGAACGAGCGCCAAGAGGCGATCGACGAGGCGAAAACCGCGGAAAGCGAACCACGAAAGTCGCAGGGCGGGCCGAATGGTCCCATCGGCAAACCGATGCAGAAGGCCGCTCCCGGCACCACCAAACGCATCTTCGGCTACATTTTCCAGTACAAGTGGCGCGTGGCCATCGTGGTGCTGTGCATTCTGATCGGAGCCGCGGCACAGTCCGGATCCGCGCTGTTCCTGCAATCACTGATCGACAGTTACATCCTGCCGATGGTCGGTGTGAACAATCCTGATTGGGGTCCGCTGCTGCGCGCGTTGACGCTTATGGGATGCCTGTATGCGGCCGGCATTCTCTGCAGCTGGCTGTGGCAGTGGCTTATCGTCACCGTCGAGCAGGGCGTGCTCAAGAAGATCCGCGACGACATGTTCGCCCATCAGCAGAGCCTGCCGATCCGTTATTTCGACACCAACGAACACGGCGACATCATGAGCCGCTACACGAACGATACGGACACGTTGCGTCAGGCCATCAGCCAGTCGTTCCCGCAGATGTTCTCGTCCGCGATCACCGCCATCGCAGCGCTCATATCGATGCTGTGGCTCTCCGTGCCGGTCACCGTCTTCGTGCTGGTCTTCTCCGCACTGCTGTTCGTGGTAGTGCGCAAGGTCGTCTCCCGTTCCGGGCGCTACTTCGTCAAGCAGCAGATCGAAATCGGCGACGTGAACGCATTCGTGGAGGAATCCGTCAACGGGCAGAAGGTCATCAAGGTCTTCAACCATGAGGATGCCACGCAAAAGGACTTCGATGAAAAGAACGAGCGACTGTTCGAAGCCTCCGCCGAAGCGAACACATGGGGCAACGTGACCATGCCGATCGTGGGCAACATGGGCTACATGCTGTATATCCTGCTTGCCGTTCTCGGTGGGGTCATGGCGCTGTCGGGCGTCGGCAACTTCGGCCTGTCCGGATTCGGTACGCTCACCTTGGGTACGCTGATTTCATTGCTGACCCTGTCCCGAGCCTTCATCAATCCGCTCGGACAAGTCTCCATGCAGTTCAACATGGTGATGATGGCGCTCGCCGGCGCATCCCGCATCTTCCAGCTTATGGACGAAAAGCCGGAAGACGATGGCGGTTCCGTGACGCTCGTCAACGTGGAGCTCTCCTCCGACGGTCGCACCATGACCGAAGTCGATCACGAAACCGGTCACTGGGCTTGGAAGCGTGAGGAAGGCGATGACGGCACCCGTTCGCTCAAGGCCGCACATGCGTTGAGTCCGCGCGCCGCGGAAGTGGCGATGAAGGCTCGCGAAAACGCGATCACCTCGCCGGATGGTCGCTTGACCTTGCTGCAGGGCGACGTGCGCTTTACCGACGTGACCTTCGGGTATAACCCCGACAAGCCGGTGCTGCACGACATCACCTGGTTTGCGAAACCCGGTCAGAAAGTCGCCTTGGTCGGTGCGACCGGTGCCGGCAAGACCACGGTGACCAACCTGATCAATCGCTTCTATGACATTCAGGAAGGCATGATCCTGTACGACGGTATCTCCGTCAAGGGCATCCGCAAGCCGGATCTGCGCCGTTCCCTCGGCATCGTGTTGCAGGATGTGAATCTGTTCACCGGTACCGTGATGGACAACATACGGTACGGACGACTCGACGCCACCGATGAGGAATGCATTGAAGCCGCACGCCTGACCAATGCCGACGGCTTCATCCGCATGCTGCCGAATGGATACCAGACCGTGCTCGAGGGTGATGGTTCCGGCCTGTCGCAGGGTCAGCGCCAGCTGATCTCCATCGCACGTGCCGCCGTGGCCGATCCGCCGGCGATGATTCTCGATGAGGCGACCTCGTCCATCGATACCCGTACCGAGGAAGTGGTGCAGGCCGGCATGGACAACCTCATGAAGGGGCGTACCGTGTTCGTGATCGCTCACCGACTGTCCACCGTGCGCAATTCCGACGTGATCATGGTGCTCGATCACGGTCGCATCATCGAGCGCGGCTCGCATGATGAGCTTATTGCGCTCAAGGGCGAGTACTACCAGCTGTACACGGGAGCCGTGGAACTGGAGTAGGAACCGCAATGAAATGGCTGTGACCGCCGAGTGTGGTCACAGCCATTTTGCGTTTGGGACTTGCTTATGTTATTGGTTGCGAGGTTCTGCTTGTTGGGTAACGGGTTGGTTCTCGCAGGCTAGGACCTTTTCCCGGGTGATTTGGGGCCGTGGCTGTTGGGTAACCATTCGGTTCTCGCAGATTCGGCCCTTTTTAGTGCCGGTTTGAGGCCCCGCCTGTTGGGTAATACGCCGGTTCTCGCGGATTAGAGCCCCCTGGCAACAACCCAAGCCAACAACAAAACTACTCAAGGTTGGCGTGGAACTCCCACAGGGAATCAAGGTCGATGCCTTGTTTGCGCACCAGGCTCATGGCGATCGCGTCGCCGACCAGCAGCAGCGACTGCTCGAACAGGCTGGTCATCGGCTGCTCGCTCGGCTTGGTGCCCGAACCCGGTTTCCCGGCGGCTGGCACATGTACGAACAGGTCGGTGTACTCCTTCATCGGGCAATCCTCGACGATGCCGATACGGGCCACTTTCGCACCGAACGACTTGGCTTTGCCTGCGATGAACAGGGGGAATCCGGTCTTGCCGGAACCGGAGCCGACGATGAGCAGGTCCTTGTCGCAGATGGCCGGCTCGGTAATCTGACCGACCATCACGGTGTCGATGCCGAGGTGTGCGAGTCTCTTGGCGATGGCCTCGAGGGCGAGCTCGACACGGCCGACGCCCACGAAGAACACTTTGCGTGCGCCGGTGATCAGATCGGTTAGTTGGTCAATCTGGGTCTCGTCGACGTTGCCCAGTACGTCGGAAAGTTCGTTGATGATGATGCGTTCACATTCGTGGAAAGAGGTTGCGGTGGTCATGATGGTTTCCTTACGTGTGATGTGGGGATTGTGGAATTGAATGTCGTGCAAGGCCGCTTAGCGCATGCGTACCTTTTCGCCGGTGGATTCCTCGTAGGCCGCCATGGTCATGTGCCAGGCCTCTTCGATGTCGGGAGAGCGTTTGAAGATGCCGGTGTTGCCAAGCACGAAGGTGTCGGCGCCGACCTCGCGCATGCGCTTGAAATTCTTCTCATTGCATGATCCGTCGATCTGGATCTCATAGTTCAGTCCGTGCGCGTCGCGGAACTGTGCCAGACGCTCGATCTTCTTCAGTGTTTCGGGAATCAGTGGTTCGCCGGAATAGCCGATTTCCACCGTCATGACGGTCACGAGGTCGATGCGTTCCAGCAGATTCTCCATTTCGGAGAACGAGGTGAGCGGATTGACCGCAATGCCGGCGCCGCAACCATTTTCGCGAATGATGCGTAGCGTACGGAAGGCGTGTGCGCCCAGTGATTCGACATGCGGAGTCAACATGGTGGCCCCTGCGGCGACCAGTTGATCGATCCAATGGTCGATGTCGGTGACCATCATGTGCACTTCCTTGCGCAGCGTGCACAGTGGCATCATCTGCTCGATCCAGGTGGTGCACAGGCCCATGCTGGGGGAGAAGTGGCCGTCCATGATGTCGACATGGTAGGAATCGGCATAGTTGTTCAGCACCTCGACCTGTGCGGCGGGGTTGCGGAAATCGCTGCAATACAGCGAAATGGCGAAATGCGGATCGCTGAATGGTGCGGTCATGATGATGTGCTCCTTGTCAATCGTTGACAAAAGTCCGTTGATGTTTGGGGTATTTGGGTGTGTTTGCCCAGAGATGCGACATTGCCGCATCTTGAGGTGTGTGAGAGGTTGGCTCCGGATTATCCGAAGGAATTGCGAATCAGCGGATGATGCGCAATGAGACCCCCATGGCGATGAGTGCGTCGGCGCACTCCGGAGTGCCTTCCGTCACGATGACGTCCAGCGCGTTGCAGTCAGCGATTTTGTAAGTGGAGACATGTCCGAATTTTTCCGGGGTGATTAGGCTCATCACCTTGGTTCCAGCTTGAATCAGCGCACGCTTGGTCTCGGCGGATTCCAGATATGGCGTGGTGATGCCATGCGAAGGATCGATCGACGAGACGCCGAGCAGTACCAGATCGCAATGCAGTTGCTGCAGCATCGCCAGTGCCGCCGAACCGACGGTTTCCTTGGATTTGTGGTGAATGGTGCCGGTAAGCATATTCACCTCGACGTTGTCGTAGTCGGACATCCACAGGGCCACGGCCGGGCTGTTGGTGATGATGGTTCCCGCGTAGTCGCGTGGAAACGCTTGCGCGGCCAGATAGTTAGTGGAACCACCGTCAATGAAGATGACGCGGTTTTCGGCGATTTCGTTCATCGCCGCTGCTGCCAGCTTCGTTTTGACGTCCTTGCCCAGATCGACTCGATTCTCGAATCGGCTGAGCTCGGTATCCGGTTTCATCGCGCCTCCGTGCACGCGTTGCACCAGTCCTCGGTCATCCAGTTCCTGCAGATCCTTGCGCAAGGTGGCTTCGGTGACGCCAAGCTCCTTGGCGTAATCGGTGACGACGACGCGGCCGTTGGCGTCGATCTTCCTCAAGATCTGCTCTTGGCGTTCGGCTTTCATCATCGTGCAGGCTCCTTGTCGTGTACTGCTGGACCGAGTGTTGTCATCCATCTTAGCAATCACTTTTCGATATTTATCGTTATGGCGAAAAAATCATTTCGTTTCCTTTCGTTTCGTGTTGACAACTATCGTAACCTTGTGTTATGTTGTTGTCAACAAGCAAAACGAAAGAAATCGCAAGTAAAACGAAATCAATCGAAAATGCTTGTTGTTGAGAACGACACGCCGAAAGGCGAACCGCTCGAAAACGAAAAAATACGCCACAATCGAAAATAACAACGGACGCGTAAACGTCACAGTGTATGACAAAGGAGTTTTCGCCATGAAGCGTTCTGAAGTCAATGCGGTCATCAAGCAGTTCGAGGCCCTGCTCGACCAGTACAAGTTCCGGATTCCGCCATACCTGAGCTTCACTCCGGAGGAGTGGGCCGAAAAGGGTCACGAATGGGATGAGATCCGTGATAACGCCTTGGGCTAGGATATCACCGATTACGGTGAAGGTGACTTCGAGCACAAGGGCTTGGCTCTGATCACCTTGCGCAATGGCAATGTGAAGGATCCAAAGTACACCAAGGTGTACGCCGAGAAGATCATGATGAGCATGCCAGGCCAGGTCTCCCCGATGCATTTCCACTGGAACAAGATGGAAGACATCATCGTGCGCGGTGGCGGCACCGCGGTGTTCCACCTGTACAACGCCGACCCGGAGACCGAAGAGAAACTCGACACCCCAGTGCTGGTGTGCCGTGACGGCCGCCGCTACTACGTACCGGCAGGAGAACCGATCGAACTCAACGAGGGCGAATCCCTGACCTTCTATCCGTACACCTATCACGAGTACTACATCAAGGAGGACTCCGTCCCGACCCTCGTGGGTGAGGTGTCCATGTGCAACGACGACAACACCGACAACCGCTTCTACGCACCGCTCGGCCGCTTCCCGAAGATCGAAGAGGACGAGCCGGCCTATCGTCTGCTCTGCAACGAGTATCCGGCAGCCAAGGAAGACTGAGCTCCCCCCATCATTACTGCAGAGGTGCGGCGGCATTGCCGTACCTCTGGCTCAACTCACCCAAAAACAAGGACATCCGCAATGAACGCGCAATCCAAATCCGTGCTCACCATGGGCGAATTGCTGTGGGACATGCTCCCCGACGGCAAGAAGCCGGGCGGCGCGCCAGCCAACTTCGTATACCATGCCGCTCAGAATGGCGTGAAAGCCACCGCCGTCACCGCCGTTGGCGACGATGAACTCGGTCGTGAACTGGTGCAGCTGCTCACCGAACGCGGCGTCAACGTGGCCGCGCAAACCAACGAATACGCAACCGGCATCACCGCCGTCTCCCTGGATGAGAACGGCGTCCCCTCCTATGATGTGGTGCGCGATCGCGCATGGGACCACATCGCCTTCACCGATCAGGTACGCACACTGGTCGAGAATGCCGACGCCATCTGCTACGGCAGCATCGCGGCCCGCGAACCGCACGGTACGCGCGACGCAATCTATGCGATGATCGATGCCGCCGGGCCCGACACCGTGCGCTTCTTCGACATCAACATCCGTTCCGGCTTCGCCGACCATGACGTGCTCGAACGCATGCTGAACGGCGCGACGATTCTCAAGATCAATGATGAGGAACTACCGATCGTGGCGCGACTCTTTGGCATCGACGAACCGGAGTTCAAGGTGCCGTCGCAAACCGAATGCGTCAAGGCCATCAAGGAGATGTTCGATCTCGACGTGGTGATCCTCACCGCCGGCGATTCCTACAGTCTGGTGATGGACGACGAGACCATCTCGATGCTGCCGACGCCGAAGGTCGAGGTCGCCGACACCGTCGGCGCCGGCGATTCCTTCTCCGGAGCGTTCCTCGCATACTGGTTGCGCGGATTCAGCCTGCGTGCCGCTCATGAGCGTGCGGTAGAGGTGTCGGCGTTCGTATGCACCCAGCAAGGTGCATGGCCGGAATATCCAGCCCAATTGCAGGAGGACTGAGATGAAGCGTTCCGATATGCTCGCCCACGTCGGCAGTATGCAACAGGCCGCCTATGTTCGTCCGATCGAATACCAGGAAGGTCGTACGCACGGCCTGAAGGCGGTCGAAGTCAAGAACGGGCCACTGCGCTTCATGTCGATGGCCGACAAGGCGCTCGATGTGGCACTGTTCGAATATAAAGGCGAGAATCTCACATTCCTGTCGAAGCCGGGGCTGAACGGTCGCAACCAATTCGACACCAATGGCCAGGAAGCGTTGCGCTCCATTATGGGAGGTTTGTTCTTCACCTGCGGTTTCGAGAACATCTGCGGCCCGTACTCTACGCCGGAAGGCTTGCGATATCCGGCAGGCGACTACCCGATGCATGGCCGTATTCGCACCACGCCAGCCGAACATGTAAGCTCCGACGCCTACTGGGATGGCGACGATTATGTGCTCGAAGTGTCCGGTGAAATGCGTGAGGCGGAGCTATTCGGCGAGAACATGGTGCTACGCCGCCGCATCCGTTCCGTGTACGGCAAGCCGTCTATCACGGTCGAGGATGAGGTGACCAACGAGTCGTTCCGTGATGAGCCGCTCATGTGGATGTACCACTGCAACTTTGGCTGGCCGTTGCTGGCCGAAGGTGCGCAGGTGGTCATTCCGAGCCGTGGCGCAACCCCGCGTGATGACACCACCGCGGCCGACGTCACGCCATGGAATGAGATCGGTGCGCCCGAAGCCAACAAGCCGGAAAGCGTGTACATCCACGAACTGGCGGCCGATGCGGACGGCGGAAGCTTCGCCGCTGTCGTCAACCGTAAGCTCGGCCTGGGTGTGGTCATCGATTTCAATGTGGCCGATTTCCCGCATTTCATGGAGTGGAAGTCGATGGGTTCCGGTGATTATGTGGTCGGTCTCGAACCCTCGAATTCCAAGGTGTATGGCCGCGGTTGGCATGAGGAACGTGACAATCTGCATATGCTTGCCGCGCAATCCTGCGAACGCAAGACCGTCACCTTCACCGTGCTCGACGGCGTCGAGGCCATCGATGCATTGCTGGCCCGTCGCGATGCCCTTCTCTCATAACGAGAGGCGGCGTTACCAATGCTTGCCGGTCTGAACGGGTTTGGATCTCTCTATTGCTCCGTTTGAACCCCGGATACCCCGTTCGGCCGGCATCTCCTCCTCCGATGGGGGAGAATCCCCGAAGGGGTATGGGAAGACCCGTCTTCCCATACAATCGCACTATCTTTCAAGGAAGAAGGACCTATCATGTCTTCAGCTGAAGCGAATGTGGCAAAACCGACCACGCTGAGTGAATCAACCATTAAAGCCCACAAATCCGTAGCCCGTCGGCTTGCGCTGATCGCGGCACTCGGCGGTCTGCTCTACGGCTATGACTCCGCCGTCATCAACGGTGCGACCAACGCCATCAAAACCGAATTCGCCACAGGCGACGCGTTGCTCGGTCTTGCCGTTGGATCCGCGCTGATTTCCGGAGGTATCGGTGCGTTGCTTGCCGATCGTATCGCCGACAAGATCGGCCGCGTGCCGATGATGAAGATCGCCGCCGTGCTGTTTCTGATCTGCTCGATTGGCTGCGCCATCGTGCCGAACATCTTCGTACTGGTCGCCTTCCGTGTATTCGGTGGTTTTGCGGCAGGCGTTGCGGCCATGGTGGCTCCGGTCTACATTGCGGAAATCGCGCCCACTGACGAGCGTGGTGTACTTGGAGCGTTCCAGCAGCTGGGCATCGTTATTGGCATCTTCATCTCGTTGCTTGTCAACGCGCTGCTCGTGCACATCTCCGGTGGCGCCAGCGTGTTCATGGGGCCGCTCGAAACCTGGCAGTGGATGTTCCTGTGCATGGCCGTGCCATCCGTGCTGTACTTCCTGCTTGCATTGACCATTCCCGAATCGCCGCGTTACTTGGTGGCGCAGCATCGTGACGAAGAGGCGGCCGTCGTGCTAGGCCGTATCAGCACCGACCCGGCTCCGATTTCCGACCAGATCGGTCGCATCCGCTATTCCATCGGCATCGACCACAAGCCGTCGTTCCGCGACCTCATCACTCCGGTCGGCCGTTTGAAGCCGATCGTGTGGGTGGCTATCGGCTTCATGATTCTCAACCAGTTCACAGGCATCAACGTCATTTTCTACTATTCCAACACTTTGTGGGGTGCGGTCGGCTTCACCGAGAAGGACTCCTTCACCATCACTGCCATCACGTCGTTGATCAACATCGCCGCGACCATCGGCGGCACGTTCCTGATCGATCGCGTCGGCCGCCGTCCGATGCTATTGGTCGGGTCCATCGGCATGCTCATCACCCAAGGCGGTCTGGCACTGCTCTTCGGTACCGCACCCATGGTCAACGGTGCGCCACAACTCGCCGGCTTCACTGGTCCGCTTGCCCTTGTGTGCGCCAATGGATTCGTGATTGCGTTCGGCCTAACCTGGGGTACCGTCTCGTGGGCCATGCTCGCCGAAATGTTCCCGAACTCCATGCGTTCCGCCGGCATGTCCGTCGGTACCGCGGTGCAGTATACGTCGAACTTCATCGTCACGGTAAGCTTCCCGGTGCTGTTGGCCTTCAACGTCGGCCTGATTTATGGACTGTTCGCCTTCTTCGCCTTCTTCGCCTTCGTGTCTTTCTTCTTCGTGTTGAAGTTCATGAAGGAGACCAAGGGCGTTGCCCTAGAGGATATGGAAGGCTGATTGCCTGCTCGAGCATCAGGTAGCGTGCTGGCGGCGTTGTGTTGGCTCCTGGCCATGGTCACAACGCCGCCGTGACGTTGTGGTGTGAGTAACGGGCGGTTCCTTGCGGATTGCGGCCGTTTTGTGTCCTGGTTGGGGCCATGGTCGTTGGGTAACGGGCTGGTTCTCGCAGGTTAGGACCTTTCCCCGGGTGATTTGGGGCCGTGGCTGTTGGGTAACCATTCGGTTCTCGCAGATTCGGCCCTTTTCGGTACCGATTTGGGGCTCTGCCTGTTGAGTGGCACGTTGGTTCTCGCAGCCTGCATCCCATGCTGAACTGTTTGAGGGCACGCCTATTGGATAACGGGCACGCCCCTCTAACCCCGCTTGGAACCTTGCCGGCTGATGCCACCCTTATGACCGGTGGCCTTGAATGGTTTCGTGAATCCTTTGCCTCGGAAGCTCTGCGGGGCAAAGGATTGCTGTTTATCCGGCTTTGGCCAGGTCGACTTATGGAATTGCGCATGCATAAAGGGATATTGTATTTGACGGTCGCCCGTCAGTGCGCTCGCCGCCACTGTTGCGGAGTGAGCCCCGCACGCTTGTGAAATACGCGGATGAAGTAGCTGGGCGTCGAAAAACCGCAGGCACGGGCCACTTCGGTCACGTCGGAAGCGGTGCCGGAAAGCATGTGCATGGCCTGCTCGATGCGGTAATCGGTCAGGTATTCATTTGGCGTGCGATTCACATACTCGCGAAATACGATGCAGCATTGGCTGCGGCTCATGGTACCCGCCGCCGCGATGTCGGCCAATGTGATTCGTTCCGGAAAATGCTGATGAATGAAGCCGGTCATGGTCAACGCACTCATCAAATCACGATTATTGGCGGGGGAGTGCGATGCCGAATGATTTGAGGATGGTGATTGCCGGTCCTGTGCCGGCTCCGGTCGTCCGGTCGTCGGATGACCAGACGCTTTCGCCATGCTCTCCCGAACCAACGCCAAAGCCGCCCCGCACAATTGGATCGCCGTTCCAATCGCCTGAATCGTATCGGACTGCGGATTGGCGGCTTCGTTGGCATTCGGCACGTTGAACCGCACGGTATCGTCAATCAGTTGCAGAATGCGCCGATGCCGTGAATCAGTATGATCCAACAGCATGTAATCCGGTGCATCAGGCCCGCACAGCATGTCCAGTTCGGCGCTCGCCGGTCGCCATAATGATTCGAACAGCGAAGGATTCACCACGGCCGCCGGGTAATGGCATTCCTCGCGGGTCGGTGAGAATCCGTAATGCAATCGATTCGAATTGACGAACAGTCCGTCGCCGGTCGGAATGTCGACGATCGCGCCGTTGACGAAGTATTTCATCGACCCGGTGAGTGCATGTACGAACTCCAGGTCGCGATGCCAGTGACAGGCCATGCTGAAGTCGAAGCGGGAGAGCGCATCATTGCGTGTATACAGCGGCAGATCAGGCTGATTGTAGTAGATGCGTTCGGAAAGATCCGAGAATACCGCCAAAGGCTGTGACGGTTGACGTTGTTTCATCCGTTCTCGCTTTCGATGGGTTTTCCGTTCAATGCAATACGATTTTGCTATTTACAAACGATTCAATGATATCGCATCGTGTGTTCTGAATGCTGATAAATATTACTCTTTTCATGTAAAGAAGAAGATTTTCTACATTGATGGAGAGATACGAATATGGCATCGCACCGCTTGTTCACGCTTCCCGTGGCCATTCTGGTCTTTCAGAGTTTTCTGCTCGGTACCAGCGAATTCATCATCGTGGGCGTACTTCCCGACATTGCCTCCGATCTCAACATTGCCGTGACCATGGTGGGTAATCTTGTGGCTATCTTCGCGTTCGTGTATGCGCCGCTCACACCGATTGGCGCCGCGATCTGTTCGAAATTCCAGCGATTCCATGCGCTGATCGTATTGTTGCTTGTATTTCTTGCCGGCAATGTGATCTGCACCTTTGCCGTGAACTATCCGATGCTGCTGCTTGCTCGCGTGGTCACCGCCTCCGTTTCGGGAGTGCTTGTGGCGGTGGCGCTCACCTTCGGACCGGACGTCACGAGTCGTGAAAACCAGCCGAGATACATGTCATGGGTGTTCTCCGGATTTTCCATCGCCTCCGTGTTCGGCATGCCGATGGGTACGTGGATTGCGGGGTTGGCGGGTTGGCGTACCAGTTTCGTCGTCATCGACGTGTTGACGGTAGTCATGATCGGCGTCATGTTCGTGGTGTTGCCGAAACGTTCCGTGCCTTCGCAGGTGGGTATTCTCGGCCAATTCAAGCTGTTCTCCGACCGTCGAATCATCCTCGGCGTGCTCACTGTGGTGTTCGGCCTCGCCTCGAGCTATGTGTGGTACACCTACCTGACACCCATGTTTACCAACGAATTGCATGTGCCGGCGGCCTATGTGAGCGTCGCGCTCGTGGCGTTCGGCGCTTGTTGCCTGTGGAGTAACCTGTACAGCGGCAAGCTCGCCACGCGTGGCACCGGCATTTGGCCGCTTGTCGGCATGAGAAAGGCCTACGCATTGCAGTTCGTGTGCATGCTGCTGCTTCCTTTTGCCACGGCGAACGCGATGCTTGGATCGGTGTTGCTGGTGGTTCTGGGTCTTACGATCTATCTGCAGAACTCGCCTTCGCAGGTGCTGTATTCATATGTGGCCGAAACCGGCTATCCCGGCTGCGGCACGCTTGCCTCGTCGTTGAACTCCACGTCCTGCAACCTCGGTATTGCGCTCGGTTCCGCAGTTGGTGGCGTGGCCTACGATGCCGCTGGATTGCGTTGGCTAGGTCCTGTCGGCGCCGTGTTCGCCGCATTGGCGGTGCTGATGACGGTACTGTTGAAAGTCAATGACGGATGGCGTGCGATGAGATCGCACGATAGGGTGCATTTGATTACCAATCTGATAGGAAGATGAGGTACCCTGATTCGGTAAAGCTTTTACTTCACCGAATGAGGAACATCGATGGCGACCATCAAGGAAATCGCAAGACGGACGGGATTCTCGCAAGCTACGGTATCTCGGTTGCTGAATGGAGATCCCACATTATCCGTCCGCGAGGAGACGCGTCGCAAGATCATTCAGGTCAGCGAGGAACTTGGCTACAGCATGCAGACCAAACGCATCGTGATTCCGCATGAGGTGGCCTTGCTTGACAACGAGGAATCCAATGAGGCGTTGCGTGATTCCTATTTCACTGATCTGCGTGCGGCACTCGAACGCAATGCTGGGCAGCAGCGTATGGAGCTGACCGTGTTCCGCAATCTTGACGATATGATTGCCGAAAGTAGCGGATTTGACGGCTTTATGTCGATCGGTGCCGACCGGATCGTCGAAGAGGATCTGGAGCGGTTGCATGATGCCATGCCGTATGGCGTGTTCATCGACGTGAATCCAGCGCCGGGTCTGTTTGATTCCGTACAGCCTGATCTGCAGCAGACCGTGCATGATGCCGTTGCGGCTTGTGCGGCGAAGGGAATGAAACGTGTCGGGTTCATTGGCGGCAAAGGCTGCCTGATGAACTTCTATGAGCTGGACGAAGAGAATCGCGCAACCTATTTTCGGCGTGAAGTCAAGCGTTTCGGATTGGACGCCGAGGGTCTGATCTATTCGGATGGCCTGTTTACCGTGGAGAACGGCCGCAGGCTTGGCGAACGGTTCGTGCACGATCACAACGGTGCGCTGCCGGACGCGGTGATCATCGCCGCCGATGTGATTGCGGTCGGCGTATTGCAGGCCTTCAATGCCTCCGGAGTGCTTGTGCCGCGCGACATCAGCGTGATCAGCATCAACAACCAGATGATTGCCCAGCTTACGTCACCGCCTTTGAGCACATTCGCCATCGACCAGAGCGAGCTTGCCCGTGTGGCGATCCTGACTTTGGCGGATGCCATCGCGGGCAAGCGAACCATCCGCCAGCACGCCTATCTGTCGACCTCGTTGGTCGTACGTGACAGCTTCGTGCCGGCGGAACGGTGACTTTCAGCCGTTGTGATGCCGTGTCAGAACAGCTCCAGCATCACATCAAGCGTGAGCGGTCGATCGGCCGGTAGCTGGAACCGCTCATGCACCGGTGCGCCCCACGAATCGTCGCCGCCGACGCCCATCTGCGCTGCAAGCAGACGCAGGAACATGTGACGTGGGGTTGGCAGCTCCTCCTGATGGGTCGCCTCTTCCAGCATCAACGTGCTGTAGGGCAGCAGGCTTGCCGCGAAGTGTTCGTCGCCGGCTTGGCTCACACGCATGCCGTGGCCATGGCGGTCGGTCACCTCAATCCAGCGCAGCCCCTCATGATTGCCGGTTTCCTGCGGCACCAGATACGGTGCGTTGTCTGCTTCGGCAGTGCTCTCGAACACGCCGAGCTTGGCGCCGTGCAGGCGGTCACGATAGGTTTCGGCCGGTCCCAGACCGTAGAAGCGCAGGTTCGAATACTCGACCGGCAGCATCCATTCCATGCCGAACGCCGGTAGCGAAGTCGCTTCGATACCGCCCGGATAGGTGAGGGTCAGATGGATTCGCCCGTCTTCCAGCAGCTCGTAGCGTGCGGTGACCTTCGTGCGTTGCGCGATTGCCAGTTCATACGTGTACGTGCCGACGATCGTATTGCCATCACGGACGATTTCGGTACCGACCGTCTTGGCGTAACGGCCGGCAGCGAACCATTGTGCACGGTCGAAGCCGGAGGCATTGCCGCGGTCGTTGTCGGTCAGAGGACGGAACGTCAGCAGGCTCGGCTTGCGCGAAAGCATTTCATGGCCATCGCGGGTGAAGGAGACGAGTCCTCCCTGTGCCTTGGATAGCAATGCCTCGCGGCCGCCCGCCTTCACGCCGGCGTTCCAGCGTCCGTCGGTGACCGTCACATCATGCGTGTGGCTGTCGGTCACCGCGGCGGCATCGGCGTCGGCGGCATCGTTGAAGACCTGCACATGCTGCCCGAACGTCAGCTCGAATCCGGCCGGAGCCCAGGCGGTGGCCTCGGCCAGCCGCTGATCGACCTCGTACGTCACCTCGATCGAACCATTCGGCAGCTCCTCGTCGCAACGGCTCGCCATCAGATCGGACGCGGCAGGGAATGCAATGTCGAAACGTTCGCTCGCACCGGCCGCCACGTCGAAGCGATAGTCAGCCTGCCAGCGCTCCTCGCCGTTGACCAGCATACGCGCCGTGAATACGTAGTCGGCGGTGGAGACGAACAGATTCTCATTGCGAATCGTCACACCGTGCGCATCCGGCTCGATGTTCACGTTCGCATACAGTTGCTTGACTTCCTGCGCCTTGGGGGAGGCAGTGCGGTCCGCGAAGATGATGCCGTCGCCGGAGAATTCGTAATCGTTCGGACGATCGTCCCAGTCGCCACCATACGTCAGGCGTTCGGTGCCGTCCGGCAGACGTTGGAAAAGCGCCTGGTCGATGTAATCCCAGATGAAGCCGCCCTGATACTGCTCGTAACGTTCCAGTTCGGTGTACAGATGCATGCCGCCGACGGAGTTACCCATGGCATGCATGTATTCGCATGAGATATATGGTTTCTTCGGATTGGCTTCGAGATATTCCGCAATTTCCGCCGGCTTGGCATACATGCGGCTTTCCATGTCGGAGATGTCATCGAACTGACGGTTCCAGAACACGCCCTCGTAATGCACCGGACGCAGCGGATCGTTGGCGTGCGCGAAATCGCTCATCGCCTTGAACACCGTACCTGCATACGATTCGTTGCCCAACGACCAGATCACCACGGCCGGATGATTGTAGTCGCGGCGCATCATTGACTCGATGCGGTCCACGCATGCTTCCTGCCATTCGGATTTGCTGCCCGGCACGTTGGCGTCCGGCGTGACCGGGTCGCTCGGTGCGGTCCATGAACCATGCGTCTCGATATTGGTTTCGTCGATCATGTAGATGCCATACTCATCGCACAGTTCGTACCAGCGTTCCTGATTCGGATAGTGTGAGGTGCGCACGGCGTTGATGTTGTGCTGCTTGAAGAACGTGATGTCGTACAGCATGTCTTCCTCGTTCACCGCGCGGCCACGGCGGGCGTCGAACTCATGACGGTTCACGCCCTTGAACATGATGCGCTTGCCGTTGAGTTTCATCACGCCGTTTTCGATGGCGAAATGCCGGAAGCCGATGCGCTCGCGGCTGACTTCGATCACTGTGCCGTCCGTACCGTACAGCGTCAGGTCGAGCGTGTATAGATTCGGCTCTTCCGCACTCCACGGCTTGATGTTCGCGATTACGGCTTCCGTGGTGATCGTTTCGTTTACCGGCAGTTGTTCGGACTGCCATGCGATGGTGCCATCGGTTCCGTACAGTGTTGCGACGGCCTTGGAAGCAGCGTCCGCATTGCTGATGGATGCGACGAAGGCGAGCGTCGCATCGCCGGTCGTGGCGTCGAAATCGGGGTCGATTTTCCAATCGCGTACGTGTGCGGCGGGGATGGCGGTGAGTTCGACGCTGCGATACAGTCCGTGCAGGCGCCAGAAGTCCTGGTCTTCGAGCCATGCTGCGCTACTGAATTCGAAGCATGCGACGGCAAGGGTGTTGTGGCCTTCCTGAATGGCATCGGTCACGTCGAATTCACTCGGTGTGAAGGAATCTTCGGCGTAGCCGATGAATGTACCGTTCAGCCACACGTAGATGGCGGTGGATGCGGCGTGGAAGGTGAGTGTGATCTGACGGTTTTCGCGGATGGCGCGGGTCACGGATGCGGACGGCGTGAATTCCCTGCGGTACAGCGCCACGTGGTTGTGCTGCGGAATGTTCGGCTGCTGAGGGTCCTCATGGCCGTCCCATGGGTATTGCACGTTGACATATTGCGGTTTCAGCAAGCCCTTGGTTTCCAGATTCGATGGCACTTCGATGGATGAGAATCCGGATTCGGTGCATTGGGTCTGGGCGAAGTCGCTGGGGAATCCGGCTTCGGACATGTCGACGACCTTGACCTGCCATTGGCCATCAAGCCGTTGTTTGAGTCCGGTCGGCTCGCCGGCGAGTGGCTTATGGTCGTAGCAATGGTGGCTGGAATGTGCCGGAAGGCGGTTGACCGCGAAAACGGTAGGATCGGTCAGCCACGATTCCTGTGCTTCGGTTGAGGAAAAGATATGCGACATGATCTGCCTGCTCTCTTTCTATAGTGTCACGGCTCTGTGCGAAGGATGTAAAATCCTTTACTAATAAATAGTAACTTTCGTTATCAAAACTCGCAAGTACGTACGTCATATGCGTGGCGTGGTGTGTTCATGTTTGCTTTGATGGTCGAATCAATCGTTGAACACACATGATATGTGGCATTTTCTATCATTATCGAACAAAATGCGACACGCCGGCGAAGTGTAATGATTAATATCACATTTTACTTAACGAGGGTTAAGGCATATACTGATGCATGAGTCGAAGGAAGACTGCACGGAAACTTCTAAGGAGAAGTAACGATGGAAGAAACCCTCACCGTGGATAAGCAGGGCTCAAACCTGAAATCCCGTATGGCATATGCATTCGGCAACGTTGGCCAGTCTGCGTTCTACAACGCCCTGAGCACATACTTCATCGTGTATGTGACCAGCTCGCTGTTCGCAGGTGTCGACAAAGGCATCGCCACCAAACTCATCGGCATCATCACCAGCCTCGTCGTGATCATCCGCATCGCGGAGATCTTCATCGATCCGCTGCTGGGCAACATCATCGACAACACCAACACCAAGTGGGGCCGTTTCAAGCCGTGGCAGCTCATCGGAGGTACGGTCTCCGCATTGCTGCTCGTCGTGGTGTACACCGGCCTGTTCGGTCTGGTCAATGTCAACACCACTTGGTTCATCGTGCTGTTCGTGGTGGTGTTCATCGTGCTTGACGTGTTCTACTCGTTGCGCGACATCTCATACTGGGGCATGATCCCGGCGCTGTCGAACGACTCCCATGAGCGTTCCACCTATACCGCACTCGGCTCTTTCGGCGGTTCCATCGGCTACAACGGCCTGACCATCATCGTCATCCCGATCGTCACCTACTTCAGCTTCGTGTTCACCGGTAACCGGACGGAAAGCCAGAGTGGTTGGACCTGCTTCGCCATCATCGTGGCCATTCTCGGCATCCTGACCGTATGCTCCGTGGCGTTCGGCACCAAGGAAAGCTCCAGCACGCTGCGTGCCAACGCCGAGGAGAACGGCGGCCCGCTCGCCGCGTTCAAGGCCCTTGCCCAGAACGACCAGTTGCTGTGGGTCGCCCTGAGCTACCTGCTGTATGCCATCGCCAACGTGGCCACCACCGGCGTGCTCATGTACCTGTTCAAGTACATCCTCAACAATTCCAACGCATACTCCATCGTGGGCGTCATCCCGGTCATCACTGGTCTGATCATGGCTCCGGCATACCCGGTCCTCAACAAGCGCATTCCGCGCCGCTACCTGTATCTCGGCGGTATGGCGCTCATGATCATAGGCTATCTGCTGTTCATCATCGGCTCGTCCAGCCTGCCGATGGTCACCGTCGGACTGGTCTTCTTCTACCTGCCGCAGACCTTCATCCAGATGACCGCCATCCTGTCCCTGACCGACTCCATCGAATACGGCCAGCTGAAGAACGGCAAGCGCAACGAGGCCGTGACCCTGTCCGTGCGCCCGATGCTCGACAAGATTGCGGGTGCCTGCTCCAACGGCATCGTCGGCTTCGTGGCTGTGGCCGCCGGCATGATCGGCAACGCCACTGCCGCCGATATGACCGCCTCCAACATCCATACCTTCCAGATTTGCGCCTTCTATGTGCCGCTGGCCGTGATCGTGCTGAGCCTGCTCGTCTTTCTTTTCAAGGTGAAGATCAGCGAAAAGATGCACGATGACATCGTCAGGCAGCTCGAATCGCAGCTCGCGCAGGGGGAGCCGTCTGAGTCCTGATCGCAACCGGTATGCGATTCGTGGGATGAGGGAGCCGCATGGTGGACGCCGTGCGGCTCTTTCCGTATGCAACGTTCATACGGCGTGCTAGGCTGAACTGCTGAAACGTATAGCAGTGATCCGTTATCAGCGGGGAGCTTCCGGAAGAACGGCGGCGATTGCAGGGGGCGTAAGTCCGTACAGTGCAATCGCAGGCTTAGTAGAACCGGCGGGATCGGCCCGAACAGCCGAACGCAAGCGGTCGCAATCGCACTGTGCAGTATGCAGGGGATGGCGGCAAGCGAGGTGGTACCGCGGTGGCGGACGTGCGGCAATCGTGCGTAAGTCGTCGTCCTCGTAGGTAGTTAAGAAGAACAGGAAACCTGCCAAACGAGGAGCATACGGTGAGCGAAACCACCAATCATGTGTATCCGAAGGCTGCTGCCGGTGAGCAGAGCGCCAACGTCGCGCCGAACCCCAGCTTCCCGAAGCTGGAGGAGTCCGTGCTTGACTATTGGGAGAAGGACGATACCTTCGCCAAGTCCGTCGAGCGTCGTCCATCCGGAGATCACAGCCAGAATGAATTCGTTTTCTTCGACGGTCCGCCGTTCGCCAATGGTCTGCCGCATTATGGCCATCTGCTGACCGGCTATGCCAAGGATGTGATTCCGCGCTACCAGACCATGAAGGGCCGCAAGGTCAACCGCGTGTTCGGCTGGGATACGCACGGTCTGCCGGCCGAGCTCGAGGCGCAGAAGGAACTGGGCATCGACTCCGTCGACCAGATCAAGGAAATCGGCATCGACAAGTTCAACGACGCCTGCCGTGCCTCCGTGCTCAAGTACACCAATGAGTGGAAGGACTACGTGCACCGTCAGGCGCGCTGGGTCGATTTCGAGCATGGCTACAAGACCCTGAATATTCCGTACATGGAATCCGTGATGTGGGCCTTCAAGCAGCTGTATGACAAGGGCTTGGCCTATCAGGGCTACCGTGTGTTGCCGTATTGCCCGAAGGATCAGACGCCGCTTTCCGCACACGAGCTGCGTATGGATGCCGACGTGTACCAGGACCGTCAGGACACCACCGTGTCCGTGGCCGTGAAGCTGCGCGACGAGGAGGACGCCTACGCCGTATTCTGGACCACCACCCCGTGGACCGTTCCGACCAACTTCGCCATCGTGGTCGGCGCCGATATCGACTATGTCGAAGTACGTCCGACCGAAGGCAGGTTCGCCGGCAAGAAATTCTATCTGGGCAAGCCGCTGCTCGGCTCCTATGCCAAGGAGCTTGGCGAGAACTATGAGATCGTGCGCGAGCTCAAGGGTGCCGAGATGGAGGGTTGGCGCTACTATCCGGTCTTCCCGTATTTCGCTGGCGACGAGCATGCCGCCGAGGGTCAGGTTCCGGGGCCGGAAGGCTATCAGATTTTCACCGCCGATTACGTCGATACCGTCGAAGGTACGGGCCTCGTGCATCAGGCTCCGTACGGCGAGGACGATATGAACACGCTCAATGCCAAGGGCATCAAGAGCGTGGACGTGCTTGACGCGGGCTGTAAGTTCACGTCGCTGTGCCCGGACTACGAGGGTCAGTATGTGTTCGATGCGAATCTGCCGATTCTGCGTAACCTGCGTGCAGGCGATGGTCCGCTGGCCCGTGTGCCGGAGGATCAGCGCGCGATTCTCTTCCAGGAGAAGAGCTACGTGCACTCCTATCCGCACTGCTGGCGTTGCGCCACCCCGCTGATCTACAAGCCGGTGAGCTCTTGGTTCGTGTCCGTGACCAAGATCAAGGACCGTCTGCTCGAGCTCAACCAGCAGATCAACTGGATTCCGGACAACGTGAAGGATGGGCAGTTCGGCAAGTGGCTTGCCAATGCCCGCGACTGGTCCATCTCTCGTAACCGTTTCTGGGGTTCGCCGATTCCGGTGTGGGTATCCGACGATCCGAAGTATCCGCGCGTCGACGTATATGGCTCGCTTGAGGAGCTGAAGGCCGACTTCGGTGATTATCCGCGCGATCATGAAGGCAATGTCAACATGCATCGCCCGTATATCGACGAACTGACCCGCGTCAACCCGGACGATCCGACCGGCAAGAGCCACATGCGCCGCATCACCGACGTAATGGACTGCTGGTTCGAATCCGGTTCCATGAGCTTCGCCCAGTACCACTATCCGTTCGAGAACAAGGAAACCTTCGAACAGCACTTCCCGTGTGACTACATCGTGGAATACATCGGCCAGACCCGTGGCTGGTTCTATGTGCTGCACATCATGGCCACCGCCCTGTTCGACAAGCCGGCATACAAGAACGTGATCTGCCACGGCATTGTGCTCGGTTCCGACGGTCAGAAGATGTCGAAGCATCTGCGCAACTATCCGGATGTGAACGGCGTGTTCAACGACTTCGGTTCCGACGCCATGCGTTGGTTCCTCATGAGTTCGCCGATCCTGCGTGGCGGCAACCTCATCGTGACCGCCGACGGCATCCGCGATACCGTACGTCAGGTGATGCTGCCGGTGTGGAGCTCCTACTATTTCTTCACCCTGTATGCCAACGCGGCCAATGGCGGTGCCGGTTTCGACGCTCGTTCGCTGCGTGCCGACGAGGTTGCCGCCTTGCCGGAAATGGATCGTTACCTGCTGGCCCGCACCCGCCGTCTGATCGAGAAGACCCAGGCTGCGCTGGATGACTTCCTGATTTCCGACGCCTGCGAAGCCGTGTCCGATTTCATCGACATGCTCACCAACTGGTACATTCGCAACAATCGCGACCGCTTCTGGAATGAGGACGAGAACGCGTTCAATACGCTGTACACCGTGCTTGAGGCATTCATGCGCGTAATCGCCCCGCTTGCTCCGATGGAGGCCGAAGCCGTGTGGCGTGGCCTGACCGGCGGCGAGTCCGTGCATCTGGCCGATTGGCCGTTCCTGGCCGATCCGACTTCTGGCGAGGCGACCGAACTTGGTCGCGTGCTGGTGGATGATCCGGCCTTGGTCGATGCTATGGAGAAGGTACGCGAGGTCGTTTCCAGCACGCTGTCCATGCGTAAGGCGAAGCAGATTCGCGTGCGCCAGCCGCTTTCCAAGCTGACTGTGATCGTGTCCGATCCGGATGCCGTTGCTGCCTACGCCGAAATCCTGAAGTCCGAGCTCAACGTCAAGGATGTCGAGCTGTGCACGCTTGAGGATGCCGAATCCCGTGGCCTGAAGATTATCAACGAGCTGCGCGTGAACGCCCGAGTCGCAGGTAAGCGTCTGCGCAAGGACGTGCAGTTCGCCATCAAGGCTTCCAAGTCCGGTGCCTGGCATGTCGATGCCTCCGGCGTGCCGGTGTGCGAGACCCCGAACGGTGAGATTGCACTGGAAGAGGGTGAATACGAGCTGATCAACAGCGTGGAGGAGAAGAACGCCGAAGAGGCCGCCAGCTCCGTGTCCGCTGCGTTGCCGACCGGTGGTTTCGTGATTCTCGACACCGAGCTGAACGACGACCTGATTGCCGAAGGCTATGCTCGCGACGTGATCCGTGCCGTGCAGGATGCCCGCAAGGCTGCCGATCTGGAGATCTCCGACCGTATTGCGTTGAAGTTGACCGTTCCGACGGGTGACGTGGCGAAGGTCGAGCAATTCAAGGGCCTTGTGGCTTCCGAAACGCTTGCCACCTCCTTCGAGGTTGTGGCCGGCGCCGAGGGCTCCGAGTTGGCAGTTGAGGTTGCCAAGGCCTGAGCCGGGCTGTGAGGTTGATAACCTCATAATCTAGGCGGTGAGTCGTGTTCCGTGTGGGCGCGACTTGCCGCCTTTCGCATAGGGTCTTCCCACGTATGTATTTGGCGTCTATCTGTATGCCTGTTGGCTGGATTTGTGATTATTCATACGTGCGGCTACAGTTATGCATTGGCTTTAAGCCCTACGACTTGATTTGTGTTCCGTGCGCATGTTCGGTCATGCATGCGGGAGCAGATCGTTGGAGCGAATGGTTCTCAGTACCATCCATGTGAGTCAAGCGCACATATGAGAAGCAGTCGCACTGCCGGAAGACGTGGACTATTGCGGATTAATTTCCGCAGTATCCGCCCTTCCGGTTTTCTTTTGTAGATTCTGTTTTTTGTTGTGGGGAACGTTCGGCGAGGTCTGGCATGCGTTGCGGCTCAGTAGGAATTGCATAATAGGAATGGTATAGATTGTAAAGTAGGAAAAGGAAAAATCGTAAAGTAGGAATGGTAGAATTTGTAAAGTAGCAAAACGAAGAATAGTAGGCTAGTGTGCTGGAGGGGTTGGAATGTCCATGATTTCAAGAGGTCTGGAACAGGAGCTGTTACAATCTGCCGGAGAAATGCCAGTACTTACTCTTACAGGGCCGAGGCAGAGTGGCAAGACCACGTTGGTGCGGGCTTGTTTCCCTGATTATGAGTATGTGACGTTGGAGAATCCGGATGTACGTAGGGAATTCATGGACGATCCACGATATTTCCTGAAAAGATATTCGAATCACATCATCTTCGACGAAGCGCAGCGAACGCCGGAACTGTTCTCCTATCTGCAGGAGGTCGTTGACCGAACGAACGAACCCGGGCAGTTTGTGTTGACGGGTTCGCAAAACTTCCTGTTAATGAATACTATTTCGCAGACTCTTGCCGGACGGGTGGCGGTACGGTACCTGTTGCCTCTTGCGTATTCGGAACTATCGGAATCCAACGAGACTTGCGATGCCGCGAATTGGATTTTCAAAGGCGGATATCCGCGTTTATATGACGGAGACATCCGAATCGCCAATTTCTATGGCGACTACCTTTCGACATATGTGGAACGGGATGTGCGTAACGAATTAGGTGTGCGCAAGATTGCGGGTTTCGACCGTTTCGTGCATTATGCCGCGCACCAATGCGGAAAGTCATTTAATGCGACGAGTTTTGCTGAAGCATGTGGCATCAGCAGACTGACCGCCAATGATTGGATGTCGGTACTGGAGTCGAGTTTCATTGCGTTCCGTATGTTGCCGTATTACAAGAATTACGGCAAGCAGTTGGTAAAAGCGCCGAAGATGTATTTCTACGATACGGGACTTGCTGCGAATCTGATTGGCTTAGATGCTGCGGACGATTTGCGCAATGGTGAGATGTGGGGAAATATGTTCGAGAACGCCGTTGCGGTGGAGATTATGAAGCAGTATTACATGCGAGGCAGTGAGCCTAAACTCTACTACTGGCGAGATAATAAGGGTTTGGAGATTGATTTTATTGTCGAAAAAGGTGGTAAGCCTCAATACGTAATCGAGGTGAAGGCCTCCAGTACCTACGACGTGCACGCATGGGCCAACATCGATAAGCTGGCTGACGCCATGGAGGTCGATACGAATCACAGAATTTTGGTATATGGAGGCGAGGAACGGTTCGAGACACGGCATGGGCGTGTTCTGCGCTTGCGTGACTTAGCTGAGTTGGTTAAATCCACGTATTGTCAAGGCTGGAAGTGATGCGATTGCATACAGGAATAAGGGCTATGTTATCGATGCGAAAAAGAAGAATCCTCAAGATAAGATTTCTTCAGCCAACGCATCTATTGCCACGGCTTATATGCAAGAACCAGAATCCGGAATACTACTGACTTGGAAATGGGATGAGAATCCTTCCATTGAGATCGCACGAACGCTTGATTCCTTATGCAATGAGGTTCCCTACTTGGGCGAGGCCTGTTCGGTTGTAGAACTACAAACGCATGAGAATTATGTTCTTCCGTACGATGCTCTAGATAGTGTGTGGACGTTGTCTTCGGAATCGGCATTGAAAGGCGTTTCCAGAAGGAATCGTTCTTTTTCGGTTCCGAAGGAAGGTCGTCTTGAAGATTTAAAGATGGCTTTTGCCACGGTGAATCCAACTTCTAAAGGTAAAAGGAAGGACCTTAAAGTCAGTTTTAAGGAGGATGAACAGAATTTCCTCAATGAATATCTTCCGCTGCAAACGGAAGGTCATGCCAGATATAATCCGCCATCGTCGCAAGAGGGAAGCGCTCTCAAGGCTCCGTGGCCAGTGGCGTTTTACCTTGAAGTGGAGGAGATTGACGGTAAATGTGACGAAGACGGTAAACCCGTTTGGGAACCGGATGAATCAACATTCATTGGCTGGGCCGTTGCTTTACATCGATTCCTTGTGAAGCAATGGGGTATTGATCCCTCTCCGATGCTAATAGGCAAGTATGCTCCTGGCATTGACAGGCCAGCGAACAATGTGGCTATTCAGATTTTTGACTCTGCATTGAAAAATCAATATGCGCATGAGCTGCGGGAAGATATTTCTGAGATGGGGCCAGGGTTCTTGATTATGGTTCCTCGCAACATGCCGCAATCTGATATTCAAAGACTTCAGAATATTTGTAGGCAAGTAAAAGGTAAGACATTGTACTACACGTCGAATGAGACTACCCTACGTCTGGGCGCATTCACGACGATTGATGCCGAGCATTTATGGAGACCTGCGGTTGAGGGTATGTGTCGTTATTGGACACCGCGACCTTTTGCAATAGCGGAAACTCGCATTATTCCAGACATACGGCACGGCCGTAAATGGAAAGTGCGTGAGGATGTTTGTCTGGCGTTAGGGCATGTTTGGCGTGATCAGTATGTTTCGCGATTGTCGAATGACAATCGAGAGGAGCGCTACTGGGATCTTGTGGATGCAGTGAAAGCAAAGGGATCGAATTTTCGTGTCTTTGATTGCAGAGCCGTCCATCGTGTCAATATGTCGGATTATGTGCATCATGCGAATGCGTCCAATATCCTTCGTGGTGTGAGTGCACTAATTGCGATTTCTGATGATGCAAAATCATTGGATTGTGCAGCTTTGGCTATTGGGCAGAGCCGTCATTTGGGTGGTGGCTTCCTCATACCGATGGACTTTTCCGTAAGTGCACTTAAATCAGATGAATGTTTTGGAAAAGGGGCTCCGATATGGTTGAAATGAGTTCGAGTCAACAGCAGTATCTGACTGCGAAGTTTGAGGATTTTATTGCTACCGTCCACCCCGGAGAGGCTGGTCAACCAGCTCGTAAACCGTATCAGTGGCAAATTAGACTGATGCTTTATGTCGTTGAGCATGGTCGTTGGCCACAGAGTATTGGTGCTCCAACCGCATCCGGTAAAACCAGTGTGATTGATATCCATGTTTTTCTTAATGCGATGGCTGGCATCGCTTCCGTTGCCGGGAGTGAGGATGCACAAGAGCTCGGCGGTCTGCCACTGCAACGTATCCCGCGTCGTCTGGTACTGACGGTGAATCGTAGATCTCTGGTCGATGATCAGTTTGAAGAAGCGGATATGCTACGGGATAGATTGCAGTCTGACGATCACTCTGATGACGGTCTCCGTTTGTATAGGAGAGGTCTGGATTTACGTTCTGCGGTCGATGATGGTCTTGCGCAAGAAAATAAATCCCTTCGTATGATTACTGCCGAGCTTCGGGGTGGCATTAGCCCTAATCGTGAATGGCGTTATTATCCACAAACTTGCGCAGTGATTTGCGCGACACCCGATATGTTTGGTAGCCGTCTATTGTTCCGTGGATATGGGACCAGTAGAACAATGCGCTCCATGGAAGCTGGTCTTCTGGCTTACGACACGGTGTTGATTGCGGATGAGGCTCACTTAAGTCGTCAACTGTTAGAAACCGCGTGCCAGGTCTCACGTATCGAAAATATGGCTGAAACGCCACTCTCTTCTCAGGTGACGCCTTTACAGGTTGTGGAGACCACTGCGACCCCTGCATCGGGGAACGCCGAAGAAAGAGTCGGAGTTTTGGAATCGGATTTCGAAGTCGATACAGCGCTTGCCCGGCGTCTCAACAATCCGAAGTCGGTCTTCACGAATTTCGATTTTGAAAAAGACAAGGACGTAATAGACGCGATTGTTGCACAGTGCATTGCTTTGATCCTATCGAATATCGAGGCCGATAAGTCAAACGATTCGAATCCTCACGTGCTTGGCTGTATCGTGAATACGGTCAAGAATGCTAAGGTTGTTGCCAAGGAGCTTGAGCGGCAATGCAAAAAGCATGGATTTAATCGACCTGTTGATGTCTATATCGGGCCAATGCGCGCTTTTGACAAGTGCCAAATTGCCAGAAAGCTCCATTCTTTACCCTATCTTAAGCCAGATGATGCCCCTTGTTGCATTATTGGTACACAAACTTTGGAAGTCGGTGTAGACGTTGATTTCACAGATATGGTAACTGAAATTGCACCTGGCTCGGCATTGGTCCAAAGGTCTGGACGTGTAAACCGTCGTGGATTACGGTCTGAGGGTTCTGTATATGTATTTGGACTTGATTTGCAGAAGCTCACCGAAAAAAAAACAGGCCTCCGCTCCCAGGACATATTCGCCCGACGATATCCGGAAAACATGGGAGTGGTTGGCATCTTTGCCTAAAACCAATTCCGAGAAACCTGATATTAGTGCATGGTCCGTGTATCGCTCTGCGTTAAATGGACAGCCAATTCCGGGAGAACAGCCGCGTAGATTGCTGTTCCAGCGGCTAGAGCCGTGGGATGTAGAGAATCTTTCCTCAACGGATGAAGATTTATGTGCTGACATTAGTGAAGAATATCTCCAACAAGGACGGTCTGATCTCAATCTTTGGCTACGTGACAACCTCGAATTGGATACACCGGACATCAACGTTGCAGTGCGTCATCTGCCGTGGGATGATGCGTTGGCTATTGAGCTGCTAGAGGTGACTCAGCCTGAAAATGATGAGCTATTTCCTGTCGGAAGATGGCGTAGCTTTAATTATCTATTCGATAAGATGAATAAACGAAGTGATAGGGTGGAAATCTCCGTTGCCATTGATGATGAGGGGATAGAAAGAAAATACTCTGTCAGGCTACCTCACAGAGTGTTCAGATATCGAGCATCTGAACCTGAAAATCATCGTGTTGTATGTCTGCACGAGGGTACAACGAATACGGTTAGATCGGGCGATGTGCTCATTCTTGACGATTTTGCAAGGGTCTTTTCCAAATTCTCTGGAGATATTGCCATTTTTGATCCGGAGGAGTCAGATACATCTGAAGACATATTCAACCAATGTGATTCCTCCACCTTAGTGACGTCGTATGATTCCCTAAATTCCGGTGAGCCGAAGGTTGCTGAAGCATTTCGGCGACTTCAAGAACTTGAAGAAGGGGATTTTGTGAATATTGATGAAAAAACTGAGAGAATGCAGGAAGATCTTCGTTTACTCCGTATGAAAGCGGTGGGAGCATCATTCTTGGCAGAACGCACGCGGGGAGAGGCATATTCTTTAGTCTGGTATCGCCGCGAAAAACCCGATGTTCCTTACGAGGATAATAAAGGTAGGGTAATTCCGCATGATGTTCAGTGGCTCGTAAGCAGTGCACAGAGTGATTCATTGGATTCCGAGTCAAATCAGGAGATTCTGTCAACAAGAACGACGAATCGAACCTTGCACTTGGGAGGTGTTCCGAGTGGAATGGGTGAACCTCAACGATCAGACGGACATCAGAATCATGTGGCTCAACGAGCGCAAGCGCTCGGTTCTCTTATTGGACTTGATCCCGCCATCGTTGAAGACCTGCGTATAGCCGGAAATTTCCACGATGAAGGTAAGAAGGACGAACGTTTCCAAAGAATGCTTCGGTATGGTCATCAATCCTCGGCAGATGCTGAGCCACTGGCCAAAAGCCTCTTCCAATCACGTTCGTGGGAGCAAAGGTTTCGTAATACGTACCAACTTCGCGGTTGGAGACATGAGCAACGCTCCGTTGCCGAGTTCCGGTTTGCATGCGAAACATACATACAACTGGAATCAATGGATGAATTCGATAAGCAGTTGGTCCAGCGACTTATCGGTACGTCACATGGGCATGGCCGCTCGACGTTCCATTATGGAACGGCATATCTGCTTCCTCAAGCGGGAGGAGCATCACGTGATGCGAACCCCAAGCTGAACGATATCTCGGATAGGTTGTTTGAGATGGGTGAGTGGGAAACCCTAGTTGACCGAACAAGTCAACGGTATGGTTTCTGGGGTATCTCGTATCTCGAGGCATTGCTCCGTGCGGCTGACATTACTTGCTCGAAGGAAGGACAGTGATGAGCGCTAAATTTTCGGCAGATGCCTCAGATGCATTCTCTCATTTACTTATGGTTGGACTGGCTTCGATTCTTGAGGATGATGATACCGCTCGATGCTGTCGATTCCGTTGGCTAGATACTTTGCGCGCTTTCGAGTTCGAAACCAGCGATGAGCTGAACATTGATCAGATGGCGGCAATCATTAGTGAACATGCAAAACGATGGGCGCGATCCTTGCCGTTGAATTCTGAAGATGATTACACCATTGTCTCGGAATCGAACACTTCAGGTAAGACCTTGCATGCGACTATGTCTCCGAGACTGAGCGGTCTAAGCGTCCCATGTGGATGGCGCAAGCTGCAAAAAGATAGGGAAGCCGCGATTGATTCCATGCGGACGTTTGGTGACTATCGTTATTTCGGTGCACTTGGTCAGCCTTCATACTGGTCAGGTGAGCAAAGCCACAAGTTACGCTCTGATTTCGGCGCTTCTCGTTGGGAAATGGTGACACGTAATCGCGGGCAAGAATTCATTGGTGGACGATTGTTGCCTCTATCTCAGTGTGTTGCGGCGCGATCTGTTGAGAGTATTCGTGATGGGCTACTCGGAACGAAGATCGAGGATGAAATCGGTAATAATAAATCGACAAGTCGTGCGGCGACAGGACTTCATGCTCCCGCTAAGACCGATAATGCGAGGGCATGGTGTGCGCTGATGGGGGTCGCTGCCTTTCCCACACGTGTAACAACACGAGGGGATGACATGGCTCGTGATAGCAGTGCGGCGCTATTCCAGATTAAGGGACCGGTACGGTTCGCGATTCTGCCATTGTTTGATCAATATTGGACTACGGCAAAATACCGTTCCGTTGTTCGTAGCGAAGCGCTTGCGAGATTCGGCATTCAAAAGATTCTTTCCACTGATACTGAGATGCAATTGGTGGACGTTTCATCTGATTGGCTTGAAGAGAAAGGTGTTGCTGCATGTTGCATCTTCAACCAATTTGTTTCAGATAATGCCAGTGCTCCGGAACGCTGGCTGGAACAGGGAGAAATAATTCCAGTACAGGTGCTGGAGTAGCGATAACGGAGGAAACCATGGATGATGACCCCATTCCAATCAGTCTGGTAGCCAATTACATGTTCTGCCCACGCAGAGCATGGCTGGAATCAGCAGGAGAAAAAGTCGATTCTGCTCAAATTGAGCAGGGAACATACGATCATAGAAAGATTGATCGTTTCGATAAAGCTCCTGATGCGGATTCCTATCAGGCGGTGAATATTAGGCATGAGGGATGGGGCTTATCCGGGAAACTAGATGCGGCACGTATGACGGATGACGGTGTAATCATTCGTGAATACAAAGCTACCCCCGTCAAACGAGCCATGATTATCACTGATGCGATGAGAACCCAGCTTGCTCTTCAAGCTGCATGTTTGGAAGACATGGGTTTCCATGTTGCAGGAACGGAAATCTTTTTCACAACACATCATCGGCGTGTTGATGTGGAATTAGATGAAGAAGATTTCGAAAACGCTCGTAGAGCGGTAGAGGAGACTCGTGCGCTGATTAATCAGGATCGTGCGCCGGAATCGTTAGAAGATAGTGCGAGATGTTTTCGATGTTCACACGTAGGCATTTGCCTTCCGGAAGAGCGGAAACTTTGTGCAGTGCAACACCGCATTATGGTATCCTCTCCTGACAATCAAGTTACTCATCTCGCTACTCCTGGAGCTAAAGCCTTTACTCGAGCGGGGAGAATGATCGTTCAAAAGAATGGTGAAGAACTTGCTTCAATACCTCTCGATACCATTCAGGGATTGCAAATATACGGCAATACAGATTTGTCAAGTGGTTTGATTCGTGAGCTCTTGTGGCGAGATATATCGATTGTGTGGTGCAGTGGCTCAGGGCGCATGTATGGATGGTCGGTGCCATCATACGGACCAAACGGTGATCAACGGGTGGAACAGCATGTTGCTTCACATGAAGGTAGATTGGGATTGGCTCGAGAGTTTATCATTGCGAAGGTACATAATCAATCGGTATTGTTACGGAGGTCTGAGGCGGATAATTCGGTGTTACCACAGTTGCGTCAGATTGAAAAGCAAGTGGGTAACGCGAATAGATGGCAGGATGTTTTAGGCTTAGAAGGCGAGTCCGCAGCTTTGTATTTTTCGCAATTTGGGCATCTGATTAAGGAAGAAAAGCGAAAGAATTGGCAGTGGGCTACCCGAATGCGCAGACCGGCTCCCGATCCATTAAATGCTTTGCTTGATTTTACCTATACATTATTACTGTCGGATTGTACACGAGCCCTAATATCGTGCGGGCTTGATCCACATGCTGGCTTTTTACACAGTAGTAAACGAAATAAGCCAGCACTATCTCTGGATTTAATGGAAGAATTTAGAGCTCCGATAGCGGATTCAGTTGTTCAGACAGTGGTTAATAACGGTGAAGTCAGTATAAAAGGTTTCACTAATGCGCTTGGGTCGGTAAGAATGACTGATAGCACACGCAAGGCAGTTGTCAAAGCGTATGAAAGACGAATGTCTACAGAGATTACTCACCCGTTATTCAAGTACAAAGCTACGTGGCGTCGAGTGGTTGAAATCCAAGCTCGAATGATTTTAGGCTATCTAGATGGGACACAGGCCAGCTATCGAGGAATTCGAATAAGGTAGAGGAGTCCTGAATGAGTGATGAAAAACGCAGTTATCTTGTCGCTTATGATATCAACGATGATCGCCGGCGTAGTCATGTGGCAAAAATACTGCAACGCTGCGGTGAACGATTGCAATACAGTGTGTTTTTGCTAAGAGTGCGTCCATCAAAGATGCTTCAGATTCAGAATCTGCTTGAGTGTGAAATTGATGGATCCTGTGATTCCGTGGTTGTTTGTTTCCTTGGGAAAGAGGAACAAGCGAAAGATGGGATGAACTTTCTTGGCAGGCGTGGGTATAACGATTTGGATATTCCTACTGTCATTTAGCGGTTTTATCACATATGGAAATGTTGTTTGAAAACTAAAGAGTGTGTCATGCTGATTCTTGATATGCGAGAGCTGAATCGGTGGAAATGTAAAGTGGTAGCGCTCGCACCATATAGGATAACGACTCATATGTGTTTGCATCGTAAATGATGGTTGTTCAAGTGTGTGACTACAGCGAGTTCTCGCAAACCTCTTGATTGAGCTAATCGATAGGCTGAGTTAGAATGAGGCCATTCCTGAGCAGTAATGCTCAGGACTTCATTGAGGAGCATCCTCAAGCACAAGGACGCCGTGCCCACCCATTCCTGAGCAGTAATGCTCAGGACTTCATTGAGGATCGGTGCTCGAACTGTCCGGATGTGACGGAAGCCCCATTCCTGAGCAGTAATGCTCAGGACTTCATTGAGGAGTCGTCGATGGCCTTGTCCAGCTTCGACGCGTTCACCCTCCATTCCTGAGCAGTAATGCTCAGGACTTCATTGAGGATCGGCGATGACATACGCCCACATCCCGCACCATAGGGCATTCCTGAGCAGTAATGCTCAGGACTTCATTGAGGACACAACGACCAGCACATCGCGCTGCCCGAGGAGATATTCCTGAGCAGTAATGCTCAGGACTTCATTGAGGATCCCGCGCCCTCGCGTCCCTGGACCTCGGGGACAAGTTCATTCCTGAGCAGTAATGCTCAGGACTTCATTGAGGATCATCGGCACATGCCCACACTGCAACCGCCAACTCATTCCTGAGCAGTAATGCTCAGGACTTCATTGAGGAACGACTTTCTCACCCATAAAGTCACCAAGCGGGTTGATTCCTGAGCAGTAATGCTCAGGACTTCATTGAGGATGACATATTGTGTTTTTACAGTCTTATCACCATTAAATTCCTGAGCAGTAATGCTCAGGACTTCATTGAGGATGCGACGTTGGGCGGGGTTGACGTTTCCCGCCATATTCCTGAGCAGTAATGCTCAGGACTTCATTGAGGAGCGACGGTGACGTCTACGGTGGCGGTGTATGGGGTGGCCATTCCTGAGCAGTAATGCTCAGGACTTCATTGAGGAAGGCCGAGGATGTCGAACGGGTCGTCCGAAGCGGCGATTCCTGAGCAGTAATGCTCAGGACTTCATTGAGGACTCCTCCACGGCGGCGGCCGAGGCGTAGTCCACGGCGACATTCCTGAGCAGTAATGCTCAGGACTTCATTGAGGAGAGATGACCATGTACCGGTGTACAGCCGACCATACGATTCCTGAGCAGTAATGCTCAGGACTTCATTGAGGACTGCTCGTTGAAAGCGCCCTGCAACTGCTCGAAGAGGATTCCTGAGCAGTAATGCTCAGGACTTCATTGAGGAGATCGACTGACCATCCTCGGCATGAACCGCTATCAAATTCCTGAGCAGTAATGCTCAGGACTTCATTGAGGATCTTTAACCAGAAAACAGAAAATCCCCCGAGGCCCATTCCTGAGCAGTAATGCTCAGGACTTCATTGAGGACAGACGCCTGACTCGAACGTGACGGTTACGGCTCGCGGATTCCTGAGCAGTAATGCTCAGGACTTCATTGAGGAGCTTACCGAGATTACCGCTGGCACGGACATTTCCAAATTCCTGAGCAGTAATGCTCAGGACTTCATTGAGGAGAAGAAAAATGGGGCTTCTACAAACACCATCTTTCAGATTCCTGAGCAGTAATGCTCAGGACTTCATTGAGGAGCTGGGCAATCCGCCTACGGCAGTAACCAACCGCAAATTCCTGAGCAGTAATGCTCAGGACTTCATTGAGGAGACGAGCCTGCCTGACCTACCGATCAACCGGCGCATGACATTCCTGAGCAGTAATGCTCAGGACTTCATTGAGGAAAGGACTAGGCATGAAGGACGTGCTTGACCCTCAGATTCCTGAGCAGTAATGCTCAGGACTTCATTGAGGAATGACGCAAGGACGCTATGCGGCTTTTGAAAAAGATTCCTGAGCAGTAATGCTCAGGACTTCATTGAGGATGATCGGCACATGCCCACACTGCGCACGCCAGTTGCAAGATTCCTGAGCAGTAATGCTCAGGACTTCATTGAGGACGGCCCGTCTTCAATGACACCGTGCGGACAGGGATCTAATTCCTGAGCAGTAATGCTCAGGAATTCATTGAGGCAAACTGCATACCAGCTGCATATGAAGTGCGTATAGATTCTTGGACAATAATGTTCAGGCTTTCATTGAGGAACGTATTTCCTGTTCATGGGCACCCTGAACTAGATGTTTCTGAACGGCAATGCTCAGGTTTTCTGGGACCGACCGGCGTGCAGATTGCGTGCGTCGTGGTCAAATCTCCTGAGCATTGTTGCTCAGGCTTTCATTGAGAACGAGGCCACAGTTGATGAGGATGCTTCACATTCGGATTCAGTGGGCTCGTCATGCTGTGCTAGCACTGGATGCATCCCATAAATTGGAGTGCCTCATCCAGTTGAGCGGTTAAATCTCCGTCCAGCTCAGCAAAGAGACAAACCTCGATAAAGGCTGCAGGGCGATTAACGCGGCGTACTCTTCGTGGAGTGCATCAATGCGGCAGACAGGCATTTTCATGCCTCGAGGTTGTTCATTTAACCAATTCAGCCAGAATTACACAAACGCAGAGCTCACCCATGCCTCGTCTTGAAACACTCTTCGTCACCATTAATACCTAGAAAAGGAAATGGCCGGGATATGGAACCCGATCCAGACAAATACCATTCCTCAACGAATAGGCTCATACGTGGCGTGGCGTAACCGCATCCTGCGGGCTGCGCTACACTGGGGTGCGGCTCGTCATCTCGATGAGAGGACGAGCACGGTGATGGCGAGTATGAGCATAGTCGCATGCGTCATGTTGCTCCTTTCCGCTAGCGGGGCTCCTGCCGGTTTTGCTGGAACCGGCAGGAGTTTTCATATGTCTTACTGTATACGTTTGTTAGTGAAAGTCAAGTATCCTTTTTAATCCAATACATACAAATACCATGTAAAACTTCATTGGGCTTGAATCATACGATGAAATGCACTCCCATCTGTTGAACGTTGTAAGTCAGGGCTCGATCACTAAGGTGCAAGGGATCATATCCGAGATTCCTTGGGGGTGTTCCTTTGAGTTTTCTTGGTTCTCCTACTTTCTGTCCATTCCCCAAAGCGCTCTTTCTGCACTTAATTCCGGCGTCACCAGTTATGGCAATCCCAAACATGTACCGTGATTGTAAACAAGTACACGGCTTGCGGCATTTACCCCCCTCACAACCCCAGCCACTTACGCAAGTCAGCGATTTCGGCATCGCAGATGCCATGGCCCATGCCGGGATACTCGAAATATGTGAGATTGCCGGTCTGCTCGAGTTTGGCCCGTGCGGCGTGCTGGTCCGTGGCAGGAATCGTGCGATCCTCACGTCCATAACACAATGCAAACCGTGTGCAGCCGGTAACGGGTGCAGAGCCTTCTTCACCTTTGAACGACGGGCTCATCAGTATCGCGGCGCCAAACAAATCGGGGTGTTCCAACACCATGCGGTACGACAGATAGCCGCCTTGCGAAAAACCGATCAACACCTTACGGAACCGTACGTACGAGGGCGAGCGCAGCAGTTCGATGACGGCGTCGCCAACATCATGGCATTCGCGGCGGCGTTCTTCCGTGGAGCAGCCGTCGGGGTACCAATGATTGTTGCCGATGAACGGTCTGCTGTATGTGCCGCGGAATGACATGTAGTTCGGTTTATGGTCGGAGCCGTCGTAGAGTGCTTCGATGATGCGGATCATTTCGGTTTCGTCGTTGCCGAAACCGTGGAATCCTAGGAACAGCAGGTTGTCGTCACTGCCGAAATCGATGTTCGTCACCGTTCTTATGCGCATATGCGTCTCCCTTGATTCTGAAGATTCCTGATACCATCAGCTTATATGCAGGCCAATGGATGGCGTTCCAACGAATGGCAGTCCAACCGTTACGCATGCGGTCGGCGTAATCGTAGCGCCCGACTTATCATGAAAGCTGTTTCACCACGCGAGGCCGTTCTACGGCAATGCAAAACGTATGAACAAGCGTGCGAAAAAACATGCGGAAAGGCGGTGCTGCATGAGGAAGTGTATGGCGTCACAGGATTTCCCGAATGACATATTGTCCGGTTCGGCCGATGAGGCGGCCATTGGATTGCTTGGCTGTCTGTTGATCCGTGAATTCGATGATGGCGGTATCGCGGCCGCCCGCATCGTGGAGACGGAGGCCTACGATCAGAACGATCCGGCAAGTCACGCCTTTCACGGCAGAAGCGAACGCAATGCGGCGCTGTTCGGCCCTTCCGGACGCGCATACGTCTATATCTCCTATGGCATGCATCGCTGTTTCAATGTCAGTGCGGGGGATGACGGCTTCGGCGCGGGAGCGTTGATTCGTGCTGTTGAACCGGTGCGGGGCGTCGAAATCATGCGGGAACGGCGGTTTGCGAATCGGAGCGGCAGCCGCACAACCGTCGGCAGTCGCAAGGACGTCGATTTGACGAACGGTCCGGCAAAACTGTGTCAGGCCATGGGCATCGATCTGAAACTGTACGGGCATGACCTGAGCACGGCTCCATTGTATTTGGAACGCAATGCCCTGCTGGAAGGCGAGCGTATCGCGGCGTCTCCGAGAATCGGCATCAGCAAGGCGGCAGAGCGGCTGCGCCGATTCTTCATCGTGGACAATCCTTACGTTACGAAAAGTCCGTTGAACAGACGCAACACATTACTTGCAGGCTGAAGGAACATACTTGCAGGCTGAAGTAGAGTCAGCGTCGCCTGCCCGAAGGGTGGTGGGGGAGTGCGGCGCGGCCCGTCAGCTGTTGAGAAAATCGGGAATGGCTTCGGCTGCGGCGTAGCCGGCGCGGTACATGCGTTCCAGTCCTTCGAACGATTTGCTCAACGTGCTCAGTCCGTATAGGCTTTCCGGCGCGAGGATGAGCACACGTCCGTCCTTCTCATACTGTTTGGCCAATGCGACCTCGTCGTTATACGTCCGGTAGCGGTTCAGCAGGCGTTCGGCCGCAGCCGGATGAATATGTTTCAGGATTCTGGCCGGCCCGATGTCTTTCTTCTGCTCGCGAAGCACATCCTTCAGCCGGGTGAGGACCACGACCACACGGTCGTAGCCGTCGTCCAGCGCTTTCTGCACCGGCACCGGGTCAGCGATGCCGCCATCGTAATACGGTATGCCGTCGATCACATACGGTTCGCAGGCGACCGGCACGGCGGAAGAGGCCTTCATGATGTCGAAATTGTCGTAGCCGACATCCGACTTGTCGAAATATTTGGCCGAACCGTCTTCCGCATTGCAGGCGACGACGGTGAAACCGGTCGGATTCGCCTCGAAGGCTTCATAGTCGACCGGATATTCGCCGTCATGATTGCTCAGCGTGCTGTACACATAGTCTAGGTTGGCGAAATTGTGATTTCTGATGTAACTGTCGAAGCTGGCATATTCCTTACGGAACGCATACTCCGTGTAAAACTTATGGTTGCGTCCATGTTGCCCGGCGATGAAGGAGACCATGTTCGCGCTGCCTGCGGAGACGCCATAGCAGTGGTCGACGCTGATGTCGTCCTCCATCATGCGATCCATCACGCCCGCTCCGAAGATTGCCCGGAAGCCACCGCCAACATCGATCATCGCCGTCTTGTTCGTCATGGATGCCGTCCTTTCGTCCGTTCCCACGACTTTACGCGCGTATTGGGGACATTCGCGTTCAGCGATGAAGAAGAGCTTCGGCTAATTCGGCAATTCGTTCGGAAGTGTCGGAATTGGCGAGTTCGATTCCGCCGACGGCTTGGTCCGGAGCGAGTTTGCCCAATGATTCGAGAACGACGCTCAGGTGACGGACGGTACCCTGGTTGCCATCGATGATCGCAGCGGAATCCGGCAGCAACTCGCGGAAATAATCACGATAAAACACGAAATGCGTGCAGCCAAGCACCACCGAATCAATCGTTGACAGATCATACCGGTCGAAATAATCATGCAATGTGCGCATCACCAGATCATGATCGTCGAGTCGGCCCTGTTCGACGATCTCCACCAAACCGGGGCAAGGTTGCGGAAAAATCGTATGATCCGACTTGAAACGGTCCATCAACACCGCGAATTTCCGTTCGCGCAAGGTGAGCGGCGTCGCCGCGACGATTACGCGCTGCCGTTGCCCCTGCCCGCGCTCGCAGGCGAGTTTCAATGCCGGTTCCATGCCGATGATCGGCACGTCATACGCGTCACGCAAGGCAACCGCAGCCGCGGAAGTGGCGGTATTGCAGGCGATTACGATCGCCTTCGCGCCTTGTTGCACGAAACGCTCGACGATGGCGAACGACAGATCACGCACCTGTTCCGGTGTTTTCGTGCCATACGGGGCGTTGGCGGAGTCGCCGAAGTACAGCACCTGCTCGTTCGGCATACCCTTGCGGATCTCACGTGCCACGGAGATGCCGCCCAAGCCGGAGTCGAACACGCCGATCGGTGCCGTTGAAGTCATGATTCCTCCCATCTTCCCGTCATGACGTCTTCACATAGCCTACCGCGTGTACAGTGAATCGGTATGAGTATCCCCAGCATTGTTTACAAAGCGCACGCCACCGGCAATGATTTCGTGGTCTATGCGGATCCCGACGGCCGATACGAGCCGACCGCCGACGAAGTTCGGTTCCTGTGCGACCGTCATTTCGGCATTGGCGGCGACGGGCTGATCCGCCTTGCGCACCCGCAGGATGTGTCCGACCTGAAGGATGTGCAGGTCGCCGACTGCGCCGCGGGCCAAGCCGAATGGTTCATGGATTACCGCAATGCGGACGGCAGCCTGGCCGAAATGTGCGGCAACGGCACGCGTGCGATCACCTTGTTCGCGCAACGGCAAGGGCTCGCCGACCGGCCCGGTGGCGAACCGTTCCGCCTTGGTACGCGCGCCGGCGTGAAGATCCTGACGTCGCTCGGCGAGGTGGAAGGACTCGGCAAGGACGTGTTCCGCGTCGAAATGGGCTCATGGCAGCGAGGCGACGTCGACGGGTACGAGGTGTCGATTCCCGGAACCGCCGGTTCGGCGCGCGGCACGTTCGTGGACATGGGCAACCCGCATGTGGTCGCGGTGATCGAGGATGCGTTCGCCTCGCTACCGACCGTGGAAGAGCTTGACCTGGTCGCCAAGCCGGTGGTCTCGCCCGAGATTCCGACCGACCAGAACGTGGAATTCGTGCGCATCGACGAGCAGAGCGAAGGCGACGACGAAGGGGAGGCCACCATGCGCGTGAACGAACGCGGTTGCGGCGAAACGCTCTCCTGCGGTACCGGCCTGTGTGCCACGGCGATTACGTTGCGTTCCAAAACCGGCATCGACCATTGGACCATCACGGTTCGCGGCGGCACCCTACGCGTGGACGTGACCGATGATGACGTGACGCTTACGGGCAGCGCCACGATCGTCGGCAAAGTGGAATTGCTGTAAGCTCAGGCGAACAGCATCGGGCCGTCCTTGACGAGGATGATGACGACGAGGGCGACCAGCCAAACGGCGTCGATCATCAGATCGATGTTGAGACGGTAGTATGTACGCACGCCGTCGCGGTTCATCGGCAGCTCCTGCACGACCGCAGTCGCATGCGAGAGCGCCATGAACTGAACGGTCGTGGAAAACATCAGCACCAAGCACCACGGGCACAGTGCGTTGATCACGAACAACGACTGTGAGGTCAGCCAGTACGAATAGGCGAGTGCCGCGAGTCCGCCCAGCCACGTGCAGATCGCGAACCAACGCGGCACGGCGATCCGTGCCAAGCCGATTACGGCAATCGTCACGAACACCGACTCCGCGGCGATGCCGAAGAACGCGTTCGGATAGCTCAATCCTGCGAACTTCACGATTTCCGCCTGCCAGGATTCGGCGACAGTCGAGCATGACAGTACCGCGTTCACATCGCAGTTGAGCTTCTGCCCGGGATTACGAGCCAGTTCGAGCGTCTCGGCCGACAGCACGAACGATACGACCATTGCAACGGCCGAGGCGAGCAGCATGATCAGATACGTCCAAGTGGCACCATGACGCCACCCGCGTGGCTTGTTGTAGTCGATTTCGCTCATACGTCAATCCTTGTAACGGTCGTTTGCGACACAAACCGGCTGGTTTGCGCCATGTTATGCTGCCAATCAGCTTACGATGGTGATATGACTCACGTTGGTATTGCCGCACCGCCTGTCGTCGGCTGGGATATTCACTGCCATACCGTGTTCTCCGACGGTACGGAAACGCCGCGCACCTTGCTCGAACAGGCGAAATCCCGAGGATTGCAGGGTGTTGCCATCACCGATCACGACACCACCGCCGGCTGGTCGGATGCGCAACGGGCCGCGACATGGGCGGACCTGCCGTTGCTGCGCGGTACGGAAATCACCGCCGACGACAATCGGATCTCCGTGCACATGCTGGCATTCCAGTATGATCCCGACAATGCGCAGATTCGTGAGATGTTCGCCAATACGCGGGCTGCGCGATTACGGCGCACCAAGCGCATGGTGGAGCATATCGCCGAGGACTATCCGATTACGTGGCACAGCGTACAGGTTCAGGCGCATGAAGGCATGCGCACCACCATCGGCCGGCCGCATATCGCCGATGCGTTGGTGGCGGCCGGCGTGTATCGAACCCGTTCCGAAGCGTTCGCCGGCGTGGTGAGCACTTCCAGCAAGTACTACATTCCCACGCCTTCGCCGACTACGCATGATGTGGTCGCCGCGGTGAAGGCCGCCGGTGGCGTTACGGTGATCGCCCATGCGGGGGATCTGAGCCGCAACAGGCGGCTGCTGTCCGACGAACAGATCGAAAGCCTGATCGCGGAAGGCCTGGATGGTCTGGAAGTGTGGCATCGCGGCAATCCTCCGCAACAGCGTGAACGGTTGCTGGCAATCGCTTCGGCACATGATCTGTTGGTGACCGGCGGTTCGGATTGGCATGGCAAGGGCAAACCGAACGAGCTGGGGGAGAACCTCACCGATGCGGACACCGTGCGTGAGATCGTCCGTCGAGGCGTGCTGCCGCTGTTTGGTGCGTACATGAAAATGCCCGCCGGCAATTTCGCCAACGGGCATCCGAAAAACCGTACATGAATCAGAGATTGCCGAAACCTACGGCATGCTTGGTTTCGGAACCGATGATGGCATAGCCGAGGGATCCGGCCGGCACTACGACGCGGCGGCCCTTGTCATCGGTCAGATTGATGGTCCTGCCATGCTCCACGGCATCGGCGATGGCGGTGTTCACGGCTTCGGCGCTTTCCTCGGTGCTGAAGGTGACGGTGCGTGCCACGTTCTGAATGCCCAATTCGATATCCATGATGCTCCTTGTGAGTAGTGATGATGCACATGCCGTATTGCCCGGCGCTGGCATTTATTGTACCTGTGGATTCCCGCCGGTTGCGTCGGAGACGTCCTGACCGTCGATCCTGGCCTGAGCCTGCTGCATGGTGGCCTCGTCACGCTGCAACAGCGGAATGATCATCGTGGCGGCATCGCTGTGCTCCTGCGGAATCGTCTGCTCGTTGGTGTCGTCGTCACCGGCCGGACCATTGATGACGATAGTGGCGGAAGATGGCATCGTATCATGCAATTCCTTCGCGGAATGCTCCGGAATGAACGTGCTGATCGGCGCCGCCGGAACGTCATCGGCATGCTGGCCGCCAGTGACGTCAAAAGCCTCGGTCGCATCATCGACGGAATCTCCGGAAGCCTGGATTTGTGCGGAGCCGGTTTGATCGAGGTTGCCGGTCACGTCGAACTCGCCGGTGGAATCATCCTCGACTTCGGAAGTCGCCTCGATATGACGTTCGCCGGTGACATCGGTTTCGCCGGTATCATCATTGATGAGCGACCGCTGCGCCGCCTCACGACGACGTTCGGATTCGTTCAGCAGCGTACCGACGGTGATGGTGCTCGGCGGACGGTCGCCGTTGCGGTCATCCTGCGGATGCGGGGCCGACTGCGCGCGCGTCTTGGCCGTGGCGACGCCCAATTGGTGCGCAAGACGTTCGACCTGCGCCTTGAACTGCATGATCTTGGCGCTATCGGCCTGGTTCAATGCGGAGATGAAATCGCCGACCTGTTCCATCTGCAGCCACAGATTGGCGCGTAGCATGATCAAATCATCCAGACGATTGCCCAACATGCGACCATACGAAGACAGCACCGCATTGCGATGGTTCTCATCAAGTTTGGCGAAGATCCAAGCCAGGTCGCGGGCGGGATCGTTCATCTGCATATCCTGCCAGTTGGTGATCGCAGTGATGGAAGATCCGGAAAACAGGAAATCGCCGTCATGGAAACCGCCATGCACCGGACAGGTGGTAAACGACCACAGGCCGTCGGTCTCAAGAATGTTCGACCAGCTCGTAGTGATTTCCGACGGAACGTGGCCCGCTTGCCGAAGCCTTTTGATCCAAGCGGTCAGCTGGGCGCGAATCTGGCCCGTCGTGAACGCGGGATACTTCGCCTCCTGCAGAAAGGTGGGTCGCAACCGATGGATCGCACCCAAGGCGGTGCCTACGCCGGCACAATCGTCCAGCGTCAGCAAATCCAAGGAACGGGCCTGACCGACATGATGCATGGCGACCATGACCGTGGTGTCCCCAGTGGCGGAACGTTCCAGATCGCCATTGGAAAACGCGATGACGTGATCGAGATCGAAACCCAGACCGGCCAGCTCACGTGCCTGATGCAACGTCTGCGCGGCACGCACACGCCCCGCGAGACGCTTACGGCCAGCCACGGTGTTGGATGCGAAAACATCATACAGTTTGCCGGCGGCGTCCTGGACCACGGCATGATCGATGCCGCAACCCTCGTCGGTCGAGTTGGTCTGTTCGCTGCCACGTACGCCCGCCACGGCGATATTCGGCATCGCCGCGCTCGTCAGGGCGGCCATCATGAGTTTGCTTCGTTCGGTCACAAGGTCAACACTAATACACATAAGGCGTAAAGGCGTAAAACAACACCGACTTGCCGACGTTGATGACCTCCATGGCATGCGAGGGTGCACAATGGTGCATATGGACGCATCCGCAGAGACGATTCTTGAAGGGCTGGACGATGCGCAACGGGCCGCGGCCACGACGGTGAACGGACCCGTACGCATCATCGCAGGCGCAGGGGCGGGCAAAACCCGTACCGTCACGCGCCGTATCGCCTATGCATGCGCCACCGGCGAATGGGATCCACGGCGTGCACTCGCCGTGACCTTCTCCGTAAAGGCCGCAGCGGAAATGCGTTCCAGACTGTCGCAACTCGAAGTCGACGGCGCGGTCAAGGCCGCAACGTTCCATTCCGCGGCATTGCATCAAATCCGTCGCGTATGGCCCGACCTGTGCGAAGGACCGTTTCCGCACATCAGCAGACAGCCAAGGGAATTAGTGGCGCGTTCGCTGCGCAGAGTCACCACCATGCAGGTCGATGACGAAACGGTACGCAATCTACAGGCGGAAATCAACTGGTGCAAGATCTCCCTGGTCTCACCGAACGACTACCAACGCGTATGCGCAGCCACGCATCGACAACCTCCGGCAGGGCTTGAACCCGATCAGTTCACGGACGTGTATCAGGCATACGAAACCGAAAAGACGGCGCGCGGCGAAATCGACTTCGACGACATCCTGCTCATCGCATGCCATGTTCTGGAGAGCTATGACGAAGCATCAGCCGCCATCCGCTCATCCATCGGATGGCTCACCGTCGACGAATACCAGGACGTTTCGCCACTGCAACACCGCCTGCTGACACGATGGCTGAGCGGCAACCGCAACATTTGCGTGGTAGGCGACCCCGCGCAGACCATCTACTCGTTTGCTGGGGCCAGCAGCTACAGTCTGCTCGACTTCGCCGGTGAATTCGGTCCGCTTTCGGCCGATATCAGCCTGAACAGAGACTATCGTTCCACACCGCAGATCGTGAACTACGCCAATCGAGTACTCAAAGCGTCACCGCAGCGGGACGACTATCTTGTACTGCAATCCGGTCGGGAACAAGGCCCGAGGGTCACACAGACCGTATACGCCAGCGATACGGAAGAGGCGCAGGGCGTGGCCATGCGCATAGCCAAACTCGCCTCGCAGGGGGTATCTCCTTCCGACTGTGCGATTCTGACCCGCATCAACGCACAGCAACAGATCCTCTGCAAGGCATTGCAGGAACAGCATCTGCGCTATCGCATGCGTCGGGATAGCGGATGGCAGAACTCCGCGCTCGCCGATGACGCGCAGACGCGCCTGGCCATGTTGGAGGCGTTGGGTGTCGGCTCGGACATGAACGGTGTGACCATCTCCACCATCCATGCCTCCAAAGGCCTGGAATTCAAGCATGTGTTCCTGATCGGCTGTTCCGAAGGACTCCTGCCATACGGTTCGCCGCAGGACGGCGATCAGCTGGAGGAGGAACGACGTCTGCTGTACGTGGGCGTGACTCGCGCCGAAGACACCCTGCATCTGTCGTATGCACGCTCCAAAGACGGCCTCAACGATGGTCGAGGCCGTCGGGTCAGCCGGTTCCTGAGCTGACGTGTCCTGAATTGGCGGAAGGCCTTACTGCTGTTCTTCCCGCTCTCCGCCGTCGCCCTGCTCCTCGTCGAGAAGCTTGCTGAGTTCCGCATCCCAGTCGATGGTGCCGGACTCCGGGGCCGGAGCGTTGTTCTCCGCCTCGCTGTCTGCGGGCGGGTTGGCGGATTCAGCGGGATGGCCGACCTGCGATGCCGCGCCTGTCAACGCGTCGTTACCGGGCAACTGCGGCAGCAGATCCGGATGGGACCATTTCGCGTCGCGAGCCTCGGGGCCTTCCTGTGCTCCGATGCTCTCCCATAGTGCCGCCGCTTCGCGCATGCGCTTCGGTCGTAGCTGCATGCCCAGCAGATTTTCGAAGGTGCGTTCGGCCGGACCGCCGATGGCGCGTTCACGGCGAAGCATCTCTCGAAGCTGCTCGATATGCGGAATGTGGGCCATGCCGGCGCGCCAGACCACGGCATCAACCCAACCTTCGACCAGAGCCAGCAGCGTCTCCAACGAAGCCATCGCCTGCCGTTGTTCCGGAGTGTCCGGAATGCCGACCTTGGTGAGATTGACTGCATCGGCCATCGATTCCGGATCCATGGTGCCCGCGTCTCGCAGTTGCTCCTCCATGGCATCGAGATCGATATCGATGCCGCGCGCATACTTGCCGATCAACGCTTCAAAACGCGGCATCAGCCACGGCACGGCGGCGAACAGGCGGGCATGGGCCAGCTCCTGCAATGCCAGGAACGCCATGACCTCGTTCACATCGATGTCGAGCGATTTCGCATATTCCACGACATTCTGCGCAATCAACGCGCCGGAAGGATTCTTCAGCAGTGCGATGCCTTGGTCGAAGCTACCGCGCACCTCATGGGACAGATCTCTGGCGGCGCGCCCGAGCTGCATGGCGAAGGACGTGTTGCCGAGCAGTTTCATCAGCTGCTCCGGATCCTTCATGCCTTCCGGAATCGGAATCGGCACCGGTCCGGCGAACATGCCGGCGATTTCACCTTGGACGGCGCCTCCCAGACGGTCGGCGATTACGGAGGCCAGGGCATCGTTCATGGACTGGGCCACGGGCGAGGCGAACTGCGCCCAAGCGTCAATGGCGCCTTCGACCCAGCCTGCACGGGTCAGTACCTGCGTTTCGCCGGGAGCCGGATTGAATTCGCAGGCGGTGTCGAGCCACAGATTCGCCTCGCTGATCGCCTTGCGTGCGATTTCACCGTCGCCGGCACTGACGCTGCCTTCGGAACCGGAGTCGTTCGCCTGCTGCAAAGCCAGCGATTTCGCCAGCTTCACATTAATCGGGCCCTCCTCGACCGTGCGTTGCATGTCACCCATCGTATTGAGACCTCCGGCGGTGAAGGCCTGCATGAGGGACTGCACTTCGGCCGGATTCGGCAGTTTGCTGGGGTCCTGGCTGAGCAGCTGCTCGCGAATCTCATCGGGAAGGTTGGAAAGCTGATTCCAAGCCATTTCACCTTGAATCGGACCAAAGCACTCGATAAGCCACTGGCGGATCGCATTCTCATCCATGCCGTTCCCTGCTTTCTGCATGTTTTTCTTAAGTTCAGATGCTTCCATACTATGGGAGGTATGCCCAATATGCATGTAACACGTCAACTTCACGCCAAAAGCACACTCAACCGCATCGGCAAGCGCGTGGATGGCTTCTTCGCGGCCCGTTCATGGCGCTATCTCACGGGAATGTTCACCGTGGTCCTGTGTGTGCTGGTGATGGCATTGCCCAGTGCCTATGTGGTCGAAACGCCCGGCCCCACGCAGAACGTGCTTGGCGAGTCCGGCGGCAAGCAGGTCATCGCCGTATCGGGGGTCAAGACCCATAAGGATTCCGGTCAGCTGTTGCTGGTGACCGTCAACGCCTCAGGTGTGCCGGGATATCCCGTCACCAATGCGCAGGCGCTGTGGGGCTGGGCCGATCCTCATACCACGGTGATGCCGCGCGAGGCCGTGGTTCCGGTCGGACAGACTACCGAGGAATACAAGAGCAGCAGCGAAAAGGAAATGACTTCTTCGCAGGATTCCGCCACCACCGCGGCCCTGAACTTCCTCAAAGACAAGGGCTATGACGTCTCACAGGCGAAGGTCACCATGCATGTCGATGATATCGGAGGGCCTTCCGCCGGAATGATGTATTCGTTGGGTCTGATTGACAAGATCTCCGGCGAACGGCTGTCTGGTGGCAATATCATCGCCGGAACGGGCACGATGGATGATCAGGGCAAGGTCGGTGCGATCGGTGGCATCCGCCTGAAGATGCTCGGAGCGAAACGTGACGGGGCCACCTGGTTTCTGGCGCCCGAATCCAATTGCGACGGTGTGGTAGGCCATATTCCCGACGGACTCAATGTGGTGAAGGTCTCGACCCTTGACGAGGCATATCAGGCGTTGATCGCCATCCGTGACGGGAAAGGCTCATCTCTTTCGGGGTGCAAGGCCGAATAGCGGGTGATCGGATTGTAGAGGCGCAATCCGTGCGGATGCAATCTCGAACAGTGAGCAATTCCAGCGTTCGTAACGTATATGTTCGAGCTGTGTTGGTATATTGGCGAACGTGAACCAAACGGCATCTGATAACGCTGAAGAATTCGGTTTCCAAGCCGGCGACCTGGTACAGGAATGGCTGTGGGACGACGATGTGGACGACTCGATCCGCGCCAAGATCGAGGAACTGACCGGTGAGGAACTGGTCGACGAGGACTATGATTCCGCTGTCGATGGCGTAATCATCTGGTGGCGTGACGGCGACGACGAGGATGAGCTGTCCGATACCATCGTCGACGCGTATGCGGTTCTTGGCGATGATGGCCCGTTGTGGGTGTTGACCCCGAAACCGGGACGTCCGGGCGCCGCAAGCTCAAGCACGGTGCAGTCCGCGGCCAAGACCGCAGGCATGAATGCTGCGACGCCGCTGACCGTAAGCTCCGATTGGAACGGTATCCGGCTGCGCGCCTTCGGCAAAGGCAGATAAGACTTCCGCTCGACACGGGCGGTGTGCGTCAGACGAATGAGCGTCTGCCGCAAGTGCGGCATGCACCGTGAACACGATGCTCCATGGCTTGACTCCAATAGGATTCAAGCCATTTTTCATTGATGGAACAGGTCGGCTTGTCCGTTACGGACGTTTTCTACAATAATTTTGGCCCCTGTAGAGTTCCGTTGCCGGTGACATAGGCAACGGAACTCTACAGGGGCCAAAAGGTGTGGTTATGCAACTTCGTAGAAGCGCACATCAGGGTCAGCGGCCCAAGTCGGCTTGAGCCCGACGAAAACATCGTTCTTGAACAAATCGGTTTCGAGGTATGCCTTTGCATGCTCCATGCTGTCGAAACCGTGGATAACCTGAACGTCCTCGTCGCGAATAAGGAGCTCTTTTGTCAGGGCACCTTCGATGGTGTCAAGGAACGGCTGACGATAGTCAGTGTAGACCTTTGCCGCGGCCGGACGGTTTTCCGGATTGATGACCATGGTGATTTCAAGATAAGCTTGCACCTTCATTATGAATCCTTCCGATTATCAGCGTTTTTGCTTGCATTGCACCTTTCCGGATGCGATTCGAGCATATCGTGCTAACTCAGCGAATGGAAGATATAAAGAAGTTTATAAGTTACTTATAAATTTAATAGTAACTATATCCATCGAAGTAATCATGCTATGGTGAAGATGAAAAATCGGGAGGCGTTGAAATGTACCGGAAGAAGATGGAGGCGGACATTAGGTGCCCTTTGGAATATGGGCTTAAAGTGTTCGGCGGTAAATGGAAATCCCGTGTGATCTGTGTGCTGAATGAAAAGGGAGTTCTGAGATACAGCGCCATTCGCAAGGAAATGCTCAATGTTACCGATGCCGTGCTTTCCTCCACATTGAAGGAACTCATCAACGATGGTCTTGTTGCTCGCAAACAATACGATGAGATACCGCCGAGGGTGGAATATTCCTTAACGGACAGAGGAAAATCAGTGGTGCCGATTCTTCAGAATATCTGCAAATGGGCTGGTATTTTTCAACGGGAAAGCAGCGACAATGTGATGGCGCAGTGCCAGAAATGCGATTACAACAGGCAATAGAACAATCTCTTGCCGTAAGGGGATACGTGCCTACGGGGGCAAAATAAAGAATGCTCATTCGCGGATGATTGCAGGAAACCGTGGGCGATGAGGGACTCGAACCCCCGACATCCACCGTGTAAAAAAGAATCTCGCCTGAAAAACCGCTATTTTTCGTGGCTGGGCAGGATGTTTTCGTTCGTTTGATGCATGGTTTTCGGATAAGGCCATGACAAAGCCATGACATTTTTGGTGCTCTGCATTCCTTCCAAGATGTGCTATGTCTGTGGAGGAAAATGCTGCTAAGCCGGATGGTGAGACAGCTTCAAAATGGCGGTTCCAGGGCGAGGCATTGGATGCCGTTCCGAACGGAGAGCATCCATGCTCCCACCCTCTCGCCATGTTGAACGTCGAGACCGGTGAGCTGGTGAATGTGCGTTGCGGCACGCGTTCCGAGAAGAAGTGCCCTGGTTGTGCCTGGGTATACAAGAAGGACACTGCGAAGATCCTGCGTAGCGGCTTGCTGGATGATGGCGCGTGCCGTTATTTCTTTCTTACGTTGACTGCTCCTTCTTTCGGTGCGACGCATAATGTGCCGAAGAGAGGGGAGCGGAAAAGGTGCCGTTGCGGTGCATGGCATGATGCTGAGAAGGATATGGATCTTCGTGGTGTCCCGTTGGATTGCGACGAATACGATTATTCCGGTCAGGCGTATTTCAACTATCGGATTGGCGGGTTGTGGAATACGACGTTGACGCTGCTGCGGAAGTGGTTTCCGGATCTTTGTTTTGCGAAGGTGTATGAGTGGCAGCAGCGCGGCGCTCTGCATGTGCACATTATTCTGAGGATCCCCGCTGCTGATTTTCTCGGCAAAGGTGATGCCGCTTCTCTTCTGAAGAAACGCGCTTCCTCGGCGACATGCGGTGGCTGGATGCATTGGGGGAGCCAGAACGATTGCAGGGAGATACGTGGTGGTGTCAGCAGCGATAAGGTGATCGGATATCTCAAGAAGGCTGTTTCCTATGTCACGAAGGATGTCTGTGAGGAACGGCCGGAGGGCGAATCTAGGAATAAGAAGCATCTGATGATGCTGGACGAGGCCGCTCGGATGATGCGGTGCGATAAGTGTCTCGCAAAGAGGGCTGAGCTTATTGCGGATTTGGAGCAGCGCAGCCTGTCCGAGAAGCGTGAGGCGATCAGAACGGAGATGAGAAGACGTATCGCTTTGGGAGGGGAGTGCGATGCGGAGATTCCGTTGTATCTCCAGGTGGGTAGGTTCGAGGAGGAACGGAGGCTTTCGGTGAAGGTGAGATTCTATCGGCTGCTCTCCGGCGGTTGCCTGGAGTGCGATTCGCTGCCTCATCGTCGTTGGGGTGCCCGGTCCGGTGTCATGTCCGTGTCCAGACGCACGAGGAAGCGCATGGGCTGGTCTGCTACGGATTTGACCCGAAAATTGTTGGCTGAGAGGCGTCATGTCTACTTCGTCGCATCGATGAATCTTGTCAAGGAGACTGCTCAGCGGATTATTGAGTGTGCCGCTGGATTTACGGTGATGGTTCCTGGCTGATGCTTGTCTAAGCGTCCATGCTGCGGAGACAAGCGGATATGAGCGATATGGAATGTAGGACGGGTGCATGCATTCGTCCTATTTGGCATGCTCCGAGACGGAGTTGGGGTTGTATTCGTCTTTTCCGGACATGAGTTGAGTGTTTTGTGTATGTGTGCACCGGAAGACCGACGGCTTTGCTGGCGGTCCAGGAGGTGCAGGTCGGGCGCAAAGCGCCCGACCCTTGATCTAGTAAAGAAAAATTCAAACGATTGCTTGTGGCGGGCATGTCTTATTGAAATCTGGTGGATTGCAGGGATAATTCTGTATCGCAGAAAATACTATGCGAGAGAAAACGTGGAGCAGCGGGAGCGGTGGAACAGATGGGGAAAACAGATTGCCGTACTGGAGGTGAGGATAGGGAGAAAAGCGGTTAAGGAATATTATGGGTTGATGAACTGACTAGAGAAACTACAGGAGAGATGAGATGATAAATTCGATTAACATAAGTGAAGTCGCATCCTATAATGCTGACGATCATGTCATGAAAGACTTAGGGCGGATCAATTTTGTATTTGGGGCAAATGGGACCGGCAAAACTACGATTAGCAGAGTATTGGCCAATCCGGGACATTTCCCAACGTGCAGCATTGAATGGGAACATGGTCAAGTTCAGACATGTAAAGTTTATAATGTCGACTTTGTTAAGAATACTCTCACGAGCCTATCTGAAATGCCAGGAATTTTTACACTAGGGCAAGATGACAGCAACAAACGCAATGAGATCAGCAAAATGCAAGAACTCATAAAAAAAGAAAATGAGAAAAAAGTGAATACCAGTATAACCTTACAAGGTGAGAATGGCAGGGGAGGAAAGCGCGAAGAGCTCGCTTTACTGATACAAAAGTACACGGATAGAATTTGGAAACAAAAAACAAAGTATAGCAAATCACCAATAATAACTGGTCTGGAAGGTTTCCTAGGTAGTAAAGCTCGATTCCGTGAAAAAATCTTAGAGCAATATGCGAAGAAGCAAGAAGCTCCTGTTGCATACGATCAACTCTTAGAAAAAGTGTCTACTGTATTTGATAAAAATGTCTCTTTCTTTGACTTTATTCCAGAACCAGATTTTACAAGAATTTTGGAGGTAGGTGAGTCTGCGATTCTAATAAAAAAGATAGTCGGCAAAGAAGACGTGGACATAAGTGAGGTGGTAAAAAAACTAGGAAACAACGATTGGATAAAATCCGGTATGGTCTATTTGGATCATAGTGATGGAATTTGCCCATTTTGTCAGAGGACATTAGAAAAAGATTTTCGAGCGAAATTGGAGGAATATTTTGACGACTCCTACACAAGAGCGCTTCAAGAAATTGATGCAACAAAAAAAGATTATAGTGGCGAATGTAAGAAAATAATTCTGCAATTGAAGGGACTTCTTAATCAGAATTCATCCTTTATTGATAATAAAGAACTTAGTATTCAAGTAAATAGTCTGTTGAGGATTTTTGACGATAATCTAAAATTGATAGAATATAAATATTCTCATGCAAGTGAACCGGTGGAGCTTGTTGACTGTGATGCATCTATAAATATAATTAATAATTTAATAAAAATAGCTAATGAAAAGATCTCAAATCATAACGAGATGACTGTAAACATAGAGTCAGAAAAGAGAGAGCTTTCGTCGCAGATTTGGCAATTTGTTACGTATGAAATCAAAGATGATATTGCAGATTTTGTGAAGGAAAGGGTAGAAATTGAAAATGAAATCACAGGATTAGAACAAGAAATAAAGAAAATCGATGAGCTGATTAAAATACATGGGGAAGAGTTGACTCAACTTCAAAATGGAACTACAGGCGTTGAAGCAACTCGAAATGCGATAAATGAACAACTCGAGAAGTTCGGATATACAGGCTTCCGTTTGGGCGAAGGTATAGATAGGTACAGTTATTCAATTGTTCGAGATAACGGGCAAGTTGTGAATGACACACTTAGTGAGGGAGAGCAGAATTTTATTACTTTTCTCTATTTTTATTATATGCTTAAAGGCAGTTTGGAAAATACTGGTACTGTTGAAGACAGAGTAATTGTCATTGATGACCCTGTATCAAGTATGGATAATGATGCTCTCTTTATTATATCGTCTCTGATACGAGGCCTTTTTGCTGAAATATGTGAAGAAAGAGGCAATGCTACACAGTTGTTTGTGATGTCTCATAATATCTATTTTTATAAAGAAGTTTCTTTTAATACAGGATTGCCAGGCAGAATAACTCGACAGATGAAGTATTGGGTTGTGCAAAAAAAAGATGGTCTTTCAGATATTGAATTTAAACAACACAACCCAGTAAGTTCTACATACGAGATCTTGTGGGAGGAAGTAAGGAATGCCTATGCGCATCCTAAGTCGTGTAATATCAATGGACTTCAAAATAATATGAGGCGTATATTGGAACAATATTATAAGTATTATGGAGGAGTGTCTCTTAATGATATTCCTAATAAGGTTGATGGAGATTATAAATGGATAGTTAGATCGTTGATTTCGTGGACGAACGCTGGATCGCATTCCGGTTTTGATGATGTATTTTGCTCTCCGTTATCGGAAGGTTCGGTTGAAAAATATTTGGAGGCTTTTCATATGATCTTTTCAAAAATGGGACATATTGCGCATTATAATATGATGATGAGAATCAACGATGATGAAGCAGATTCTGGACGAGCTGAAAATATGCAGCCTTGATTTTTAGATGAATTGTGGAAAAAAAGATTCTGTTATGTGGCAGATGTCGAGAAAATTTAAGAATGGATGCCAAAGGAAAGCAGATGCTTGTTTGTACCGAGCATGTTTTTGTTGAATATTGCGTGAGTGCCGGAATGGGTTCCAGAAGCGCGTAGGATATAGGCTGTGATGCAGTGAGCAAGGAGTGGAGAGTGGCGGAAAGGCAGCAGATCAAATCCAAAAAGCGTGTGGAGGAGCGCGGTGAAGTGTTCACCAATGAGCGTGAGGTTAACGCCATGTTGGATATGGTTAAACAGGAGACCGAGCGTATTGACAGCCGTTTTCTCGAGCCCGCGTGCGGTGACGGTAATTTTCTTGCAGAGGTACTGCGTCGCAAACTTGATGTGGTTGGCAAACGATACGGCGAAAGCCAGCTAGAGTACGAACGTTCTGCTTTCGTGGCGGTGTCATCTGTCTATGGCGTGGACATCATGCAGGATAACGTAGAAGAATGCCGTGAACGCTTATTCCGTGAGATTGATAGGACTTATACCAGTCGTTTCAAGAATGACGCGAAGGAAGAATTCCGTGCTGTTATTCGCTATGTGCTCTCCGTGAATATCCTTTGTGGCGACGCTCTCACCTTGACTGACACGGCTGGAGATCCCATCGTGTTTCCGGAATGGTCACTTGTATCAGGCAACAAGGTCAAGCGCCGCGATTACACGTTTGCGTCCCTTCTGGACAAGGTCGAGGCCCAGCCAACGTTCGACATGGTGGAAGACTTTGACGTGGACAAGGATGACCCGGACAAGATCGTCCCTACGCCGATATGCGAATATCCGTTGATGAACTATCTGGAGGTGGTCAAGGATGAGTAATGAGCTGCAATTGGGCAATAAGTTGTACAACCCCGACGTGCTCTCTTGTCTGGCGAATCTTTCTAACGACGAAGTGTTTACGCCGCCTCAGCTCGCCAACAAGGTGCTCGACCTATTGCCTGAGGAAATCTGGCATGACAGTTCCATCACATTCCTCGATCCATTCACCAAGACTGGCGTATTCTTGCGCGAGATTACTAAACGACTGCTCAAGGGGCTTGAGGAAGAGATTCCTGACTTGCAGCAACGTATCGACCACATCCTGAACCATCAGGTATGGGGTATTGCCATCACTGAGTTAACGGCTCTGTTGTCGCGCCGAACCCTATACTGCTCGAAGAAGGCGAACGGCAAATACTCCATTGATGACACGTTCGATACGCCAGATGGACACATTCATTATGAGGCCATTGAACACATGTGGGCAGGCGACAAATGCGTGTACTGCGGTGCCAAACGAGACCAGTATGACCGTAGTAGCGGGCTGGAAAGTTACACTTACGAATTCATTCATACCCATCATCCCGAGAGGATCTTTAACATGCAGTTCGACGTTATTGTCGGTAACCCTCCGTATCAGCTCAGCGACGGTGGGTTCGGCAAGAGTGCGGCTCCAATTTATCAGAAGTTCGTCGAACAAGCGCAGAAGATGAATCCGCGGTATATTTCAATGATTATCCCTTCCCGTTGGTTCGGTGGAGGTAAAGGTCTTAATGATTTTCGAGCATCGATGCTTACGGACAAGCGTATTCGTCAGCTTGTTGATTTTGAGAACGCTAACGACTGCTTCCCTGGGGTAGATCTTGCTGGTGGCGTCTGCTATTTTCTCTGGGATCGAGACCATCCAGGACAGTGCGAAGTAAAGAGCGTGGTCAACGGTGATGAATGTACGTCTGTCAGAGATCTTGACGAGTTCAAGATTTTTGTGAGAAACAGTCGTGCGGTTCCCATCGTCAGAAAAGTCCTTGCCTTTAAGGAGCTAACGATGGATAAGCAGGTATCAAGCCGTAAGCCCTTCGGTTTGGCAACCAATGTTCGCCCGCGTCAAAAGGGAGACCTGATTCTTCATTGGCAGAATGGCGAGGGAAAATTCCCCAGTACCGAAGTTACTAGTGGGCGTGAGTGGATTAAGAAATACAAGGTGATTTGCGCGAAGACTGCTTATGATCATGCAGGCAGCCCGGATAAAAATGGTATGAGAAAGGTCTTTACGAAGATTAACATTCTTGCGCCGAATGTGGTGTGCACGGAGACATATCTTGTGGCTGGTGCATTTGATTCCGAAGAGAAAGCTCTGAATCTCAAAGCATATATGGAAACACGCTTTTTCCGTTTCTTGGTCTCACAATTTATGGTGTCCCAAGACATAACTAAGGACCGTTTCGCATTTGTCCCCGTTCAGGATTTCACTCAGGCATGGAGCGATGAGAGGTTATACGAAAAATACGGGATTGATGGTGACGAGCAGGCGTTTATTGAAAGCGTCATTCGTCCGATGGATGGAGAAAAGTGATCATGGCAGATTCGTTCTTCCCGCAACGCCCGTCGCTTTCACCGAAAATCTATGCCTACGCCATTGATGACGAGAGTCATAAAGGGCAACTGAAGGTCGGCTATACGGATCGAGATGTTCGTCAGCGTATCGCCGAACAGACCAAAACCGCGCAGATTCAAGTGCGTATTGTGCTTGAGGAAAGCGCAATGCGTAATGATGGCACTGCTTTCGATGACCATGCCGTTCATCGTTTGCTGTCCACGAAATTCCAGCGCATGGGTGGCGAATGGTTCCGATGTGATGTCAAAGATGTTCAACAGGCTATTCGAGCTGTCAAGGAAGGTCGGGAAACGTTGACGGCTCGCACGCAGGATTTCAAGATGCGCCCAGAGCAGCAGGCAGCAGTCGAGAAGACTCAACGATATTTTCATCAGTTCAAGAGGGATAATCCCGGTAAGCCGCCTCGGTTCCTATGGAATGCGAAGATGCGTTTCGGCAAGACCTTCACCAGCTATGAGTTCGCCAAGGCCGAAGGATACAGTCGCATTCTTATCCTTACGTTCAAGCCTGCCGTAGCGGACTCATGGCGTGAGGACCTTGAATCACACAAGGATTTCGAGAGATGGCAGTTCATCTCTCGCGACACCGAACTCACCTACGACAAAGCAGACAAGAACGAACCCATCGTATGCTTCGGCTCTTTCCAAGACTTTCTCGGCAAGAATGACATCGGCGGCATCAAGGCCAAGAACGAATGGGTACATGAGATCAACTGGAATCTCGTCATCTTTGACGAATACCATTTCGGCGCCTGGCGTGACACCGCGAGGGAATTGTTCGAAGCTGAGGATGATAAGGAACGCAAGGACAATCTCAACAGTGTCGCTGAAATCGTTGGCGAAGGTTTCGCCCAAGGTGACGATGATTTCTTGCCGATCACTACCAGTGGTTATCTATTCCTGTCGGGCACCCCGTTCCGTGCAATAGCTAACGGTGAGTTCATCGAGGAACAGATCTTCAACTGGACCTATGCCGACGAGCAACGTGCGAAGGAAAAGTGGAGCGGTACCGGTAATAATCCCTATGCTTCGCTTCCCCGCGTGGTGTTGATGACCTACCAGATGCCAGACCAGATCCGTGAGATTGCCTCGGGTGGCGAATTCGACGAATTTGATCTTAACGAGTTCTTCGCGGCAGAAGGCACTGGTTCAGAAGCTCAATTCAAGCATGAGAACGATGTGCAGAAATGGCTTGACTTGATGCGTGGTAGCTTGGCCGAGACGTCCATAGACGAATTGAAGATGGGCGCCCGCAAGCCTCCCATGCCGTATTCGGATTCACGATTGAAGAACATCCTTACCCATACATTCTGGTTCCTGCCGTCAGTGGCCTCGTGCTATGCGATGGCGAACCTGTTGGCAAACCGGCAGAACGCCTTTTACCATGATTATCACGTCAACGTCGCTGCCGGAGCGGCAGCAGGCATTGGTCTTGACGCCCTAGAGCCTGTACGCAGATCCATGGCTGATCCTCTGGAGTCCAAAACCATCACGCTATCGTGTGGCAAGCTCACTACTGGTGTGACTGTCAAGCCGTGGACCGGCATCTTCATGTTACGTAATCTGAAGAGTCCGGAAACCTATTTTCAGGCTGCGTTCCGTGTTCAGTCTCCTTGGACGATCAAAAACCCTGATGGGCAACACCCGAATCAGGTAGAGATTCTGAAAAAGGAATGCTATATCTTTGATTTCGCACCAACGCGTGCATTGCGGCAAATTGCTGACTACAGTTGTTCACTCAACCCCGAGGAAAACAAGTCACCTGAGGCCAGTGTCGGCGAGTTTATCCACTTCCTTCCAGTGCTCGCTTATGACGGTAGCAGTATGAAGCAGGTCAACGCCACTGACGTACTGGACATCGCCTCAGCTGGTACTTCCGCCACGTTGCTCGCCAAGCGCTGGGAAAGCATTCTGCTGGTAAATGTGGACAATCTCACTCTAAAGAAGTTGATGAACAATCAGCAGGCCATGGACGCACTTATGAGCATCGAAGGCTTCCGCAGTCTCAATAGTGATCTCGAGACCATTATCAACAAGTCCGAGCATGTCAAGGACATGAAGAGGGAGGCCGAGGACAAGGTAACGCCAACGAAGAAAAAGGAGATCAAGGAAGAGGAAAAGGAATATAAGAGCCTACGCAAGCAGGTTCAAGACAAACTTATTAAGTTCGCCACCCGCATCCCAATCTTCATGTACCTGACCGACTACCGCGAGCAGACGCTCAGGGATGTCATCACCAAGCTTGAACCGGAACTATTCAAGAAAGTTACCGGCTTGACTAAAGATGATTTCGAGCTGCTGCTCAGCCTGAATGTGTTCAATAGCGCCCGTATGAATGACGCCGTATACAAGTTCAAGCGATACGAGGATGACAGTCTCGCCTACGCCGGAATCGATAAACATGAGGGTGAGAAGGTCGGTGGCTTCGACATCGTACTCACCCGGCGAGAGTTCGAGGAGATGTGAATATGGCTGCTGCAGATGCTTTGACTTTTCTGGAGAAGCAACCTTTTTTCAAACTCTTCAATCGTGGTGGATATGTCTTGGATTTCTCTACCGAAAGATTTGATGATTTCACCCAAGAAAGCGTGGGTGTAAAGCTATGCGAGAAGTATGGGTTCTCAAAGGGACGTTCTTTCGAGAAATTTATTTCCGAAGCGTCCAGTGACCAGGCTTGGAAGCTTCTCACTGATTTACTGACGTATTACAAGTCTTTTTACATGCAGAAAGACAACGGGAATCGCCAATATCAGGATCTCTATCGACAATGTTTAAAACTCATTACGGATAATTCTGACAAACATGTTGATAAGGATAACAGCGCTATGTATTTTAACATCATCATTCGTGCTGATGAGTCTTTCCCTGTTGAGAGAAGAAGAGTATTCGAAGACACTGATCCGACAGTCGCATCACAATTCAAATATGAGGACGGGACGCCTAATTTTGAACTTCTTCGACAGCTTCCCACTATTGCATCACCTGAATATGATGACAGCAGTTCTGCAACTGCCCAAATTGGTTATTTTGGAACTGACCCATCCCAGTGTCTTGAGGCGGTTGTTGCTTCTTTCCCGGTAACGAAGCTGAATCATATGCTGTCGTTTTCAAAATGGAAAGGATCGAGATCGCGTTGGATTGTTCTCAGGGGAGATCCGTATCGAATGCTTGGTGATTTACGTAATAATTATAAGCCTATTCAAAATCCAGCGGTGATCCAGTTTCCGACCATTGCCGTTAATGATAGGCAAATTGCGGTAATGATGCCTTTTAATACGACAGCATATCCAAGCCCCTTGGATGATCCTGTCTATAGGGCAGTGAAAGAAGCCGCAAACCAACTTGGATATGAATGTAAGCGAGTAGATGAGATTAAGACTCCTACGGATATTACTCAGGATATCCTTGAGCTCATAGAAAGTTCTAAGGTTGTCATCGCTGATCTCAGTGGAGCTAATCCCAATGTGTATTACGAAATGGGACTGGCGCATGCTCGGGGCAGGATTGTGATTCCAATTTCAAGTGACGGAGAAAAACTTCCGTTTGATAACAGTCATATCCGCACCATTTTCTATCACAAAGGTAATAAATATAGTTTGTTGGGACTTACGGAAGATATAAAAAACACTTTAGAGAATTTGTAAAAGATAGGTGTGTAACATTTTAGATAGATTTCGTCTTTTAAGTATTTGTTAATCCAAGTTTGTGTATATTGATGAGTTCGATATAGTATTAAAAACAAAATCATTTACCTGCTTGCTTTTTAAAAAATCTAGCTTCCGGTATATTTTATTTCTTACTCTTCTTTCTTCCTTTTGTAGTTGGCATGAGAAGGCCTAGTTTTCTGGCGGTAGAAAGCCAGTTGCGTATTGTAGATTCTGATATTCCGTTAATTTCCGATTGTATTTTTGCTGGATTGACCGAATTGCATTTTTGTTCGATTGTATTAAATTGTTCTGCGACTAGCGCATAGAATATTGCGTCATGTTCAATATTGCGTGGCAGTGGCTTTGAATAATCAATTGGGTCAGAGTGAAACTGCGTTAGATATAGAGTTCTTCTTTTTGCAATCAAGTTAGAAAAATAAATGTTGTTGAGGGAAGATTCTATTTCCGTGAGGGGGAAACTGCTAAGGCTGCTTGTCTTGATTGTACGGTTTAAATTCGTTGGGAATATGATTGATGTGACCGATACTTTTGGCGTTTCTTCGCCGGTATTGCTGTTGACGCGTATGTATGCATGTTGTTGTGTTTCGGTATTCTCAAAAAGATACCAAGCGTGAAAATCCTCATTTGTGGAATTTGATGGGTCTTTGCCGAGCCTTCCGGCAAGCTCTTCATTGATTGTCGCTCCGTAGGATGCGATTTCTAAATTATGTTCTTTGTCCGCCGGGATCAATCCATCGATTATTCCCAGTTCCTCACTGGAGATAGGTTTCCAGGGTGCTGGCCAACTGATTTCTTCTGAGGTCATGATTTTGATTATACGTAATACGAATATTTGGCGAAGATGTGAAAGTCATGAGAAGATGTCGTTCTTTCTCTGGGGAGTATCTATTATGAAAAAGATAAACAAATAATAAATAGATATGAAAGGACGATTTGTATGGCCGGTATGAATATGAAGTTTCAGGGTGTCGCGGTTGGATGTCTTGTGCTTGGGGAGGGACGTATCCGTAAGCGTTATGAAGGGGGTGAGCGTACTGACAAAGATGAACTTTTGAACGGCAAGCCTCTTTACCGTTATCCGGCGGCTTTCTCTACTGATGGCGTTACCTGTATGGGGGTGGGCACGTTGGATACTACTTCGGAGTTGGTGCCTTCGACGTTTGGTGAGCTCTACCGTGGCGTTCCTGGTCAGCAGGCTGAAGTGTCTATTTCACCGAATGGCCAGTACGATGTCCGTCTGAATGTCCGCATGGAAAGCGTCGTTCCTGCCGCGAAGGCGGATCAGAAGTGATTTTCCTACTTGGTTTCATCTCTGGCGCTGTGACTGTAGCGCTGTTACTGTATTGCCTGTATACGGGACAGTGGTATCGGTTTTCGCTGTACTTCTTTTTTGATGCGGCTGGATTGACCACCACGAGTGATGATCTCGTTCAGCTTGGCGGCAAAAAGCCGTCAGCAAGAATCGTCCGAAGATTCGTCGCATGCGATTGGAGAATGATCGGCTCACTTTCCTGCTGTATCCCGCGTCCGGCAAAAAGCTCGCTGACTACATCGACAAGACCGAGGAGATGGCTCAGGCGCTTCATATGGCGTCTGCCACCATCGAACCGGTCGGTATCGGCGATCATGGGTGTGTAATCGCGTACTTCAAGGATCCGATTCCTTCGAAGTTCTCGATGAAGGATCTCATTGCCTATGAGCAATAGGATGTCATCCCTTGTTCCGCTCGGTCTGACCGACACGGGGACGGTGTTTTATGCGGTGTTCTCGCATCTTCTGGTGATTGGTCAGACCGGTTCCGGGAAAGGATCCGTTATCTGGGCGTTCATTATGGGCGTCGAGCGGATGCTTGCCGGGCAAAATGAGGCTGGCTGGGTGCGCTTTTACGGAGTGGATCCGAAACGTGCTGAACTGTCCGGCCTCAGATACGGCTTCGAACGCATCGGTTTCGACGCTGATGAGCAGTTGGACGTTCTCAATGAACTGGTCGGCATCATGAGGCAGAGGCAACGGCTGGGTATGCGTTCCTTCGTCGCTTCCGCTGAACTGCCCTGGCTGGTTCTGGTCGTAGATGAGTTTAATTCGTTCGAATCGTCCGCTGATGCGAAATGGAAAAAGGAGGTTAAGGCTGCCTTGAGCGCACTGCTGTCGCAGGGGCGTTCGGCTGGGATCGTTGTTTTGGCGGCCGCCCAACAGGGGCAGAGGGAAGCGATAGGCCCGTATCGGGATCACTTCGTTACCCGAATAGCGCTTCGTGTTGGCAGCCGTGTTGAAACTGACGTGATTCTGGGTGCTGGAGCGGTTGAACATGGAGCGTTGCCCCATGAGATTCCTCCGGCATCCGTGTCGAATAACTATCGAACGGCTGGTGTGGGGTACGGTTTGTCCCTCGCTCAGCCGGGCTTCGTCCGGTTCAGGGCTCCGTTTGTGTCGGACGAGGATATCCGAATCTGGGATGAGTCCCATAAAGGGAAAGGATTGGGGAGATGAAGGATAAGGATCTTTTTGATATTCCCAAGGAGTTCAGACTGATTTCCGCTGCGGAGGTGGCCGATATTCTTGCTGTGTCTCCGTCGCATCTTTGCGCGATGCGGGATATGCCTGATGAGGGCGGTCTGCATGTTACCTATGTTGGTTCAAAGCGAACGCCTCGCTATGCCATGCGTGATGTGGTGAGTTTCATCGAGCAGGGCGGTACCCCTTTGAAGCGGGGTGTGCTGAGATGAGTTCGACCATACGTAGGAGAGTGGGCAAGTCTGGGAGAATCTCGTATCAGGCGCAGGTGTTCAGCGGCAAAAACGTGTTTGTCGGTTCGAAGACGTTTGATCGACGCAAGGATGCGGTTGCTTGGATAGCGGAAAAACAATCGGAATTGAAGGCCGGTGTCGACTTGGCGTCCTCGAAGACGCTTGTCCGTGATGCGCTTGGTGTGTGGGAGAGGCTTCTGCCTGGTCAGATTTCCGAATCTACGGTGAAATATTACCGATCCGTCATGAGCATTCATGCGCCGCAATGGTTGAAAAGCAAAAGATTGTGCGATGTGTCCGTATCGGATATGCAGATTGTCTTGAACGACATTGATCTTTCCTTGGGGTCGAAGCAGCGCATCCGTACCGCTTTCATGTCGTTTTTCACGTGGTGCGTGAATAACGGCCATCTGGCGAAATCTCCGATGAAGGGCACCAGATTGCCAAGGGCGGACGACTCCGAAATGAAGATGAACCCCTTCACATGGAGGCAACTCGATGTTCTCGTCGGGAAGATTCGCAGGGATTCGGATTCGTTTCTGGCTGACGTGATCCTTGTCCTGGGATATACGGGATTGCGGTGGGGCGAGATTCGCGTGCTCAAAGCGAGGGACGTGCAGTTGGAACCGGTCATGCGTTTTTCGGTCAGGGCATCTCAGACGGAAGGGATGCAACCTAAGTATCCGAAATCCGGCAAGGCGCGTCACGTTCCGGTTGCGGATAAGGTCAAGCCGATAGTCCTGGAACATCTGGAAGGCAAGGATCCTGATGATCTGGTGTTCACCACGCGAAGCGGTGCAAAGCTGAACAAGGGAAACGTAAAGCGGGATACGCATTGGAAGGAACTGTCCCAAGGGCGTAGGCTTCATGACTTGCGGCACACTGCGGCAACGGAATGGCTTAGACATGGCATTGACGTGCTGACGGTGAAGGAGTGGCTCGGTCATTCGAGTTTGGCCATGACGCAAAGATATGTCCATTATCTCGGCACGGATGCCGATATTGCCGCCATCAAAAAGCTGAATCGGTGAAAGATAACCGTTGTTGCCATGACAAAAGCCATGACAATTTTCGAATAACAAGACTTAAGAAAGGAGCCTGGAAGTAGTACAGGGCTCCAAAAACGGCATGACTGCAACGAAAGCATACACTGTGGGCGATGAGGGACTCGAACCCCCGACATCCACCGTGTAAAGGTGGCGCTCTAACCAACTGAGCTAATCGCCCGCAACGCTCTACTGTACCGTATGGTGCGTCGTGCATCGCGTGTCGGGCGAGTCGCGCGAGCCCCGCAGGTATGTTCCGACGTGTTTCGCGTGTTGTTTCCGCGACATTTTGCATGAAATCGCATGGGCGTCGAATCAATCACGTAAAGTGATGACGTTGAATACTGTCTGTAGGAGGTCGATAGCCAATGGCGCAGGAACCTGAAGCCGGTAGGAACGCATCTGGAGTCGCTCGCACCGGAAAGCGCAAGTGGGGATATGACCCTGCGCAGGTGGACGCTTTTTTGGAGCGTGCGCACATGCTGTATGAGAGCGAAGGCGTTCAGCTGACCCAGCATGACATTCAGAATGTCTCGTTCGATCTGGTGAAGGGTGGCTATGTGATTGCCCAGGTCGACGCGGCTCTGGCCCGTCTGGAACGTGCCGTAGTCGACAAGCAGACCACGTGGGAGATCTCTCAGCATGGCCGGGTGGCCTGGAAGGCCCAGACCGAGGCGCTGTACCGTCAGCTCGACGAGCATGCTAGGCGTGCGGCCGGCGAACGTTTCAAGTCGGGGGAGCCGAAGACGCCGTCCTATGACCGCAAGCAGGTCGACCGCATCATCGACCAGAGCATGGCGAAAGCCGCTTCCGAACTTGACATCGAAAAGATCTCCCGTGAGGATGCCAAGCATCTCGTCGATCTGAATTCGACGTCCGTCGCCAACGTGATCTTCACGCAACGCAAGGGCAAGCGGGGTTATGACGAACGGCAGGTGGACTATTACCTGAGTTCATGCGTGCAGCTGCTGACCCGTCTGGAGTCATACGCCCGCGTGGCCGATTTCGTAGGCGAACCCACTGAAACCTCGCAGCAGACGTCGGCCTCCTCCGATGCCAAGGAGACCCAGTTGATCGCTCCGCTGTTCGCCAAGCCTGCGATGACGACGGAACATGACGACGAAACGGCTTCGAAGCCGGGCGAGTCGTTCGATGCGCTTAACAAGGCCGAACGTGAGATTTTCGCGGCCCCGGCCGTCTCTCCCGTCAGCACGCCGGAGGCGGAGACATCGGCGACGTTCCCGCCATCCGTGCCTCCGGTATTCCAACCGTCCGTCACTCGCGCCTCCGTGGAAAACAAGGCCGAGGAAGACGCGAACGCTGAAGCTCCCGTTTCTGATATGCCGCCGAGCTTCGCTCCTGCGGCCCCGGCCTACAAACCGGCTGAGCCCGCTGCCGATTCCTCGCTGGCCGCTTTGGCCCATATGGCTGAATCGACCGACGAGCCGTCCCCGGCCGAAACCTCGTCTGCGCCGTATGTTCCGGATCTGTCCGTCCCGAGCGTGCCACAGGTCAACACCGACGCTCTCGACCTGAGCTCCATGACCTCGTTGTTGGCCGCCCAGCATACGCCGGTTCCTCCGTCCATTGACATTTCGAGCGCTTCCGCACCTTCGGCGGCACCGGCTGAACCCGCCGGAACCGCCACGAAGCCTGAGGCCCCTACTGTGGAGGATGCGGGCAAGACCGAGGAGAAGAAGGACGAATCGAAGGTTTCGCCGCTGTTCCCCGGTGATTCGCATGGCCTGAACGTCGACATTCCCGATCTGTCCTTCCCGACATTCGATGACTGATCGGCAACTGTCGTCGGTCGATCATCGGATTGTCGCATCTATCAACACTGGAGAAAACGCATAGCTTATGCAGACTTCAACAGTCGTAATTCTTGGATCCACCGGTTCCATCGGTACGCAGGGCCTCGACGTCATCTCACGCCATCCCGATCGCTTCGACGTGGTCGGTTTGGCGGCCGGCGGTGCGCATGTGGACCTGCTTGCCCGGCAGGCCGCGCGGTTTCACGTTTCAGGCGTGGCCGTGTTCGACGAGCATGCCGTGCAACCGTTGCGTGATGCTCTGGCACAGGCGGGAGCTGCACATGTCGAAGTGACCGCCGGATCCGAAGCCGTGGTGAATATGGCCGGTTCCGGTGCCGATGTGGTGCTCAACGGCATTACCGGTTCGATTGGTCTTGAGCCGTCCATTGCGGCGCTGCGGTCCGGCTCCCAGCTTGCATTGGCGAACAAGGAATCCGTGGTGGCCGGCGGTCACCTGCTGTTCGACGCGCAGGTTCGTGCGCAGCAGATCAACCCGGTCGATTCCGAACATTCCGCCATCTGGCAGTCGCTGCGTTCCGGCACGCATGGCGAGGTGTCCAAACTGGTCGTAACTGCATCCGGCGGTCCGTTCCGCGGTTGGACGCGCAATCAAATGATCGACATTACGCCCGAGCAGGCATTGAACCATCCGACTTGGCATATGGGGCCGGTCGTAACCATCAACTCGTCCACGTTGATGAACAAGGGCTTGGAAGTGATTGAGGCGAGCCGATTGTTCGACGTGCCGCCAAGCCGCATCGAGGTGACCGTGCACCCGCAGTCCATCGTGCATTCGATGGTCGAGTTCCGTGATGGCGCCACCATTGCGCAGGCTTCGCCGCCGGACATGAGGCTGCCGATCGCGTTGGGACTCTCCGCTCCGGAACGACTTGGCGATGTCGCTGCGGCCTGTGATTGGACGAAGGCTGCCACATGGACCTTCGAACCGCTTGATGATGAGGCGTTCCCGGCCGTAAACCTTGCACGCCACTGCCTTGAGGCGTCCGAAAAGCATACCGCGGTACTGAACGCGGCCAACGAACAGGCTGTGCATGCCTTCCTGGAGCATCGTCTACCGTACCTTGGCATCGTCGATACCGTCAAAGAGGTGCTTGACGACATGGACTGTGAAATGCGAGGCAATCCGCTGTTCGCATCCGTGGAGGAAATGAGCCAACTCGAACATGAAGCTCGCCGTCGTGCCGACGAACTGATAAATAAGTAGTGGTTTGCTCAGTAGTGGTTTCGTTGGCTCCGCCGACGATGCTTTGACTTACAAGGATTATTGACGATGCCAGAAATCGAAAAGCCGTTCCGCAAGACCGGTGAAGCCGCCATCAGCGAAAGTCCGCTGCACCCGCGCCGCGAATCCCGCCGTATCATGGTGGGGCCGGTGCCTGTCGGCGGTGGAGCGCCGATCTCCGTGCAGTCCATGACCAATACGCTCACAGCCGATGTTCCCGCGACCCTGCAGCAGATCGCTGAACTGACCGCAGCCGGTTGCGACATCGTGCGTGTGGCCGTGCCCAGCCAGGATGATGCCGACGCTTTGCCGGAAATCGTAAGGAAATCGCCGATTCCGATCATCGCCGACATTCACTTTCAAAGCAAATACGTGTTTCAGGCCATCGATGCCGGCTGTGCCGCGGTACGTGTGAATCCGGGCAATATCCGCAAATTCGACGAAGTCGGTCCCTCCATCTGCAAGGCGGCCACCGATGCGGGCATCTCCCTGCGCATCGGCGTGAACGCAGGATCGCTAGACAAGGAACTGTACGCCAAATACGGCGGTCCGACCCCGGAAGCGCTCGTCGCCTCCGCCATGAAAGAAGCCCACATGTTCGAGGACGTCGGCTTCCATGACTTCAAGATCTCCGTAAAACACCATGATGTGATCACCATGGTCGAAACCTACCGTCTGCTTGCCTCCAAAGGCGACTGGCCGTTGCACCTCGGCGTCACCGAGGCAGGTCCGGCATGGCAGGGCACCATCAAGTCGTGTCTCGCGTTCGGCGCGTTGCTGGCGGAGGGTATCGGCGACACGATTCGTGTGTCATTGTCCGCTCCGCCGGTCGAGGAGGTGAAGGTCGGCTGCAAGCTGCTCGAATACATGGGACTGCGGCAACGCAAATTCGACATCATTTCCTGCCCGAGTTGCGGCCGTTCGCAGGTCGATGTGATACAGCTCGCCAATGCCGTGACCGAGGGGCTGAAGGATATCACCGCGCCGATTCGCGTGGCCGTAATGGGCTGCATCGTCAACGGCCCCGGCGAAGCTCGCGAAGCCGATCTGGGCGTGGCCTCAGGCAATGGCAAGGGGCAGATTTTCATCAAAGGCAAAGTCATCCAGACCGTGCCGGAAGACCAGATCGTCGAAACCCTGCTCACCAAGGCGCAGGATATCGCCGCACAGATGGAAAGCGACGGTCAGGTGCCGGTCAACGCCACCGGACCGGTGGTCGTACCCGTTACGCACTGAAGGTCATCTCAGCCGGAGTCGGTAGAATGAACGGCGTGTCACATCAGGAACGTCAGCTTCAAACCGCTCGCCCGGCGCGGGCATGGTCGCGCGGCAGACGGTTGATGGTAAGCCTGCCCATCTTCATTATTCTGCTGGGTGTTCTGGTTTCCATCTCGAATCTGACCGCGACCACGTGGAATTACGAACCGACCGGACAGACCATCGAAACACTGGCATCCGATACTGCGATCACCTTCGACGACACGACCGGCAAGGCCGTCGCCAAACAGGGCGACTATGAGGTGAGTCAACGCTACATCACCATCGACGCGAAACAGCCATCCACTGGGGAAATCCAAAAAATCAAAGTGCTCATCCGTGAACCGAAAGGCGCCGGCGGCAATCGGCCCGGCGTAGTTTTCATGCACGGAGCCGGGTACGGAACCTGCGACAATTCCTTCGGCGACATCGCCTACGATCTGTCCTCCGCTGGCTTCGTCACAGCCGTGCTCGACAAGCCGGTGTGGTCCACCAATGATGCGACTCGTGATTATCCGGGATCGGCCGCCATCTACGATCAGGTCATCACATATCTGCGCTCCCTCGACAATGTCAGCGAGACGAAGGTCGGCATTTATGCGACTTCCGAAAGCACATGGATCTCCTCATATCTGCTGCAGCAGGATCATGACGTGGCGTTTCAGGTGCTCCTCAGCCCCATGGTCTACTCGCCACGACATTCGTTGGGATTTCTCGCTGCGCAGGATTTCGCGCTGGTTGGCGCGCATGACGGCTACCAGTCGATCGTGCGTCGCGTCTTCAACATCGATCCGGAACTGTTCGGACTGACCAATTTCGATATCGAGACGCTGGTGCCGCAGGCCTATTCGATACCGACGCTGGTGGCCTACGGTACCAAGGATGTGATGACCGCACAGGTCGAAGGCACCGAAAAAATCGTGGATATGGCGCACAAGGCCGGCAACTGGGACGTGACCGTACGTAGCTACCCGATCGCCAATCATGTGTTGCGCCTGGGGGACGAGGCGAACACCGGCACGCCGTTCGCCGACGACTATGTCAATGATGTGATCAGTTGGGCCGTCGGCACGACGGAAGGTCTGACACAGACCAGTGAACGCGTTGCCGGAGCCGAATTGTACCAGTCGATTGCGGTACCGCTCGAGTTGAAGGCGAATCGGGGCCTGACCATCTATCTGGTCGTATTGCATGTCAGCATGCTGTTGTTGCTGCTGGCGATTGCAGTGGTATGGCTGGCGGTGTTGATCCGTAAGATTTGGGCTCGCGCGCATCGGCGTCGTTACCGCCTAGGGTTCGCTCATGGTTTCGGCAATGCGCTGGTCACGCTGACCATCGCCACCATGGCCACATTGGTATTGTTCTTCGCGGGCCTGGGCGAAGTGATCATGGGCGTAGTCAAATTGGCATGGGGCAGTGCGCCAGCCGAGGATCCGGGCATGATGTATTGGAGTTGGCCCGTCATCCAGATTGTCTGCGTGGCCGTGGTCTGGGCGTGGTCGCGTGTGTTCATGAGACTGATCGAAGTGGCGGGCAGTCGAGGTCTTGCACAATGGCCGCCACGTCAAGGCGCCATCAGGGAGATCGTCTCCGGCCGGCAGCCGGTGCTTGCCTCCACACGATTCGGTCGCATATTGTTCTGGCTGACGGCTATCGCCATGCTGGACGTGCTGCTGGTCTTCGCCTTTTGGGGACTGTTCATCTATTGAGGTATCCGCTGGGGCCGGGAGAGACAACGCAGGGCGATTATCCGGAAAGGAGGTGCACATCATGCCGTTGTATCAGGACGAAGGGGTCGTGCTGCGCACGGCAAAACTCGGTGAAGCCGATCGCATCATCACCTTGTTGACGCGCGACCACGGCAAGATCCGTGCCGTTGCCAAAGGTGTGCGCCGTACCAAATCACGGTTCGGCGGGCGTCTGGAACCGTTCATGCGTGTGGATGTGCTGGTAGCCGAAGGCCGCTCCCTTGATGTGATCTCACAGGCCGAATCGATTTCCGCCTATGCCGGACCGATCTGCGCCGACTATGGCGCCTATGCCGCAGCCAATGTGATCGCCGAAACTGCCGACAAACTCGTGGCCGGCGAACACGAGCGCATGACGATGCAGTACCGGCTGGTGTTGGGCGCGTTGAATGCGCTTGCCAAACATGCGCATGATTCGAATGCGATCGGAGACTCCTATGTGATGCGGGCATTGGCGCTTGCAGGATGGACTCCGCGCTTGCGTGCCTGCGTGGTCTGCGGAGATCCGATCGATGCCGGAAAGACCTGGTATTTTTCGATTCCAGCCGGTGGCGTGATGTGCTCCGCCGACCACACTCCGGAATCCACGCTGATTCCTTGGAACACACTCTGCCAGATGCAGGCGCTGGTCGACGGCGATTGGGGAGAGTTGGATACGGCACCACTGACCGCCGAAACCCGCCAATTGGTGGAAAAATGGGGCGAGTACTATCTGGAGCGGCCGATTCGTTCGCTGCGCTTGCTAGATTAGCGGGTATGGCTTTTGAGAACGTGGACTACAAGTCGCTTGACATTCCGGCGGCTCCTTTTTCCGATCCGTCGATTATTCCCGATTTCCCGAAGAACAAGGTACCGCGCCATGTGGGCGTAATCATGGACGGCAACGGTCGTTGGGCGCAGCAGCGCGGATTGATCCGCACCGACGGCCATCAGGCCGCCGAACCGGTGGTGTTCGACACCATTGCCGGTGCCATCGAGGCGGGCGTACGCTACTTGTCGCTGTACACGTTCTCCACTGAGAACTGGAAGCGCTCGCCGCAGGAGGTGCGCTTCCTCATGGGCTTCTCGCGCGACATCATCCACCGTCGTGTGGCGCAGATGGACGAGTGGGGTGTACGCGTGCGCTGGTCCGGTCGCCGCCCGAAACTGTGGAAGTCCGTCATCGACGAACTTGAGGTGGCGCAGGAGCGCACCAAGAACAACAAGACCATCGATGTGGTGTTCTGCCTGAATTATGGAGGCCGTGCCGAAATCGCCGACGCCTGCGCAGCCATCGCGCGTGAGGTGCGTGACGGCAGGATTTCCGGCGACCGTGTGACCGAAAAGATGATTGCCGATCACCTGTACAATCCGGACATTCCGGATTGCGATCTGGTGATTCGTACTTCCGGCGAACAGCGCACCTCCAACTTCCTGCCGTGGGAGGCCGCCTACGCCGAACTCGACTTCGTGCCGGAGCTCTTCCCCGACTGCGGCCGTGAGGTGTTGTGGCGTTCCATCAGCCACTATGTTGACCGTGACCGCCGGTTCGGTGGGGTTAAGAAGTAGGATTTCACCAGGCGTTTTGGAATCTGCCGAGCATTCTTGGCGGTTCAATCGGACGTTTCCGTGAAATTGGTGGTTCGTTTGGACGAAATTAGGGCCGATTTCGTCCAAACGAACCACCAATTCCCTGATTTCGTCCGAATGAGCCGTACACGTGTGTCTTAGCCCGGCCCTTCCGACCGCACCGTCAACTTGTCTTGACATGGTCAGGTCGTTTAGACTGCGCAAATGGGTGAAAAAGAAGCGCACTGTTCTTTGAATCTCCTGATTGCGAAGGCGCAGCAGGAGCGACGTTGCATGCGTCCGTTCTGGGATACGGATGTCAAGGTGGTTTCGCGACGTGTCAAGCAAGGCAGTATTGTGCGGGTATATCGCGGTCTATATGCGGTCAAGGAGTATTGGGAGCGTCTTGATCAGCATGAACGGTTGCGACATGTCATCCGTTCGCTGGGGCAATGGCATGAACAATGGTTGTTCTGCGGGACAAGCGCGGCGGTCATGCACGGTTTGGAATGCTCATACCGGCAGCTGTATCCGATTCATGTCGCAGTGGATCGGTGTCGTCGTTCTAAAAGCCAGGCGAACGTGCGGTATCACGTTCTCAATGATCCCGATGCCGTAGTCATTGACGGCGTGCATGTGACGTCAATCCAGCGCACGCTTGTCGATTGCGCCGCGATGATGCCGTTTCGCTACGCGTTGGCACCGATTGATTCCGCGTTGCGTCAGGGAAGAATCACAATCGAGTCGTTGTTGGCGTATGCGGATGCTCTTCCGATGCTGCGCGGCAGGGAACGCATTCGCTCCGTAATCGCCAAGGGCAATGGTGGCAGCGAGAACGGCGGAGAATCGGAATGCCGTGCGGTATTGGATGAGTTGGGATTTCCTGTGCATTGGATTCAGGCTGAGTTTCCCTGCTCGAATCGTCACGATCATATGCATAGGGTGGATTTCCTGTGGAAACGCGAGGACGGCACGTTGATCGCCGGGGAATTTGATGGGGTACGAAAATATGTGGATCCGTCGATGACCTCGGGACGCACGATTAGGCAGGTTGTCGATGAAGAGCGCGATCGGCAGCGGTGTTTGGGCAAGCAAGGCGTGGACATGATTCGTATGTATTACACGGATTTGGACGATGCTCGAACCCTGACGCGGCGATTGGAGAGTGCGCGTGTGCCGAGGCGGGAATCGTGCGGCTAATTATGGCTGATGGTGGTGTGTTCAGACGTTTCTACGGAATTGGTGGTTTGTTCGGACGAAATCCGGGCTGATTTCGTCCGAACAAACCACCATCTTCCAAATTTCGTCCGAACGAACCACCAAGTGCCGTGCCGGTACAGCCTGACTAACGCCGGATGCCGTCGATACGGTTCGCGAATTCACCTACGAAGCGTTCGGCATCGACATGCAATGCGACATGGATGCGGGGCGCCTGCGGATTGATCAGGCCCTCCGGATCGCCGACGGTACGGCCGCGCGTACCGTGGAAGTCACCCGTTTTCGTTTCGACCTTCATCGGCAGGTCAAGGCAGCGGACCAACGTCGAATCGACGGCGACGGCTGCGGCGAGCGGATCATGCAGCGGCATGCCTGCGGAAAAGAGACGTGCGTCGGCCCTGAGATTGGCGGCGATGGAAAAGTCAGCGATATCGGCAAGGAATCGCAGCGTGCCTGGGTCGAATAAGCGATGTGAGCATGCAACGCCTTCCAAGGACGCCGATGGATCCAGCCTGGCATGCGCCCGCAGATCGGCAGTCTCCCTCCAACGTCGAGTGGCCATGCCGCCCAGCAGACACTGGTGCGTTACATCCAAACCGATCATGGTGATATCCGCGCCGGAATGGAACACACGGTCCGCTGCTTCGGGATCTTGGATGATGTTCGTTTCGGCGGTCAGATCCCAACAGTTGCCTTCCTGGGTGAGTGTGCCGCCCATCATCACCAGTCGCAGTCTGCCGGCGATGTCCGGTGCTGCGGTAAGAGCCATATCGACATCGGTTAGTGGGCCGGTGGCCACCACCGTGACGTTACGGCCATATCGGCGGACCGCGTCAATGATGAAACGCACGCCTTCCGACAGGACAGGGGAGCAAGGGACGTTTGCGGCACCAGGGGAGGAGAAGGTAAGTGAAAACGAGTCAGCGGCAGGATTCGCGTGCGGGTCATGCACGTCATAGCCGCCGACGGAAATCAGCCTGCACATGTCCGATTCGGCCGAATCGGACACGCAAGTGGGTGCGGAAGTGGCCGGAATGTCCGTTTCGCCAGAATCGGACATTCCGGCAAGTGCGGAAGCGTCTGGCCCGAATCCTCCCAATCCGTCCGTGCCGTGGAACTGCGCACAGCCGGCGTCAGGAATGAATGATGCAGCCCAAGATGGATGCGACGATCCGCGCATCACTGGAATGTGCCGGAGCCCCAACCGCTCCAGCACATACTGCGTATTGCGAACGGCCTTTCCCATCGCGACATTGCCGTATGTGCCGACCACGCCGAGCAGGTTGACATCATCGAAAGTCGCAAGATACGCCAAAGCCAAGGCATCGTCGATGCCGGTGTCCACGTCGAGAATCAGTTTGCGGTCGTTCATGGGTTCTTCAGACTGTATGGTCATGCATTCACTGTACCGAATCGATGCCGTAGAAGACGTGCCGAACATGCAGTGTTATCACGCGTGTTCCAAGCGTGCTCCGCATATTCGGCACGAAGGCGCATGTCGTTACCTACTTCAGGAATTCGTCGGTGGCGAGATCCTTGGCCTGTGGAGCCTCGTGAATCACCTTGTCGTGCGAATCGGTGTAGGCGTCCTCCTGCGCGAGGAAGTCGAAATACTCCTGCGCACCTTCGGTGTCGTTCGTGCCGAACACGAACGAACCGTCCTTGATTTTGGACGGATCTCCCCAATACTGGCCGTCCACGATCGTCTTCATGCTCTTCTTGACGAACGCGGGCTTGAGATTCGCATCAGGAGCCTCCTTCACAAGGATTTCCGCTGCATTGTCCGGATTGGAATACGCGTATTCGTAGCCCTTCTTGGTGGCCTCGACGAACTTCTTCACCAGATCGGGATTGGAGGATATGGTCTTGTCGCTGGTGATCACACCGATGGTGTCGGCATTGCCGGGCACGCCGTAATCGGGTTCGGTGAAGCAGTTGAGTTTCGGGCCGTACATGTCGGCCTGCACGCCCTCCCAAGTGGCGTAGAAGCCGCCGAAGTCCGCCTTCCTGCTGGACAGGGTCTGGAAGGTGGAGGTACCGACGGTTACCTTGTCGAAGGTGCCCTTGCCGCCGTCGGTCTGGATCATGCGGCGGATCACCGCGTCGGATTCGTTCGAGCCGAAGGTGGCGAAGGTCTTGCCGTCGAAGTCCTTCGGGGACGTGATCTCGGTGTTGGACGCCAGCGAGCACCAGATGGCGCTCGGCTTCTGCTGCACCTGCATGACCTGCTTGATCTTCGCGCCCTTGACGGCATACATGCTCACATTGGTGAGATTCGATAGCACGAAGTCGGCCACGCCGTTGTTGACGGCCTGCTCGGCGCCGGCCTGCGCCACGGCGACGATATCCACGTCAAGGCCGACGCTTTTGAAATAGCCCTTGTTCTTAGCCACGTACACGCCGATATGGTTGGTATCCGGAGCCCAGGAAAGCATGAACGTCACCTTGGTCAGGCCATCCGAATCGGTTTGGGCGGAGGTGTCGTTGCTCTGGCCGCATGCGGAGACGCTGAAAACCATGGCCGCAGAGCCCAGTAGTGCGATTGCCTTGCCGGCGAATTTGCTGAAGATGCTGTTCTTCATACGATGTGATTTCCCTTGAATCTTGCTTCTCTACCGTTTTCTAGGGATGTGCTGCGGGCGGAGTTCGGGCAGAAAACGGTACGAAGGGCCCACGCCCTCCGCTCGTCCAATGCCCCCGACGACTCCTTATGTGCCCTATGGATGTACCCAGCGGGCGGTGGAATATGGCCGGTTTGCCACACATTGGCTTAACAGCGTCACCCATTATACGGGTTGGCGTGACGTGTGATGAACTGAGAGTTTCACTGCTCCGCATCCGGATCCTCGTCGGCGTCGGCGGGGCCGAGGATGATGCGTTCGCTCAGATTCACCAGGCACATGAGCATGCCGGTGATCACGATGATGACCAGTGTGGCCGAGAAGATCAGCGGTGTGCGGAACGAGTTGTATGCCGCCTGCAACCAGATGCCGAGGCCTTTGCGTGCGCCCAGATATTCCGCGGTCGCGGCGGTGGCGAAAATGTAGGCTGCGGAGACGCGGATGCCGCCATAGATCTGCCGTGCGGCGACGCGCAGCTTCACGTGCCACAGGGTCCATGTCTTCGTCGCACCGCAGGTTAACGCGACATCGGAATAAAATTGCGGCACTGCCTCGAGTCCGCGAATCGTCTGCACCGCGATCGGGAACAGGCCGAAAACCGTCACGATCACGATTTTGCCGGAAATCTCAAAACCGAACCAAATCAGAAACAACGGGGCAATCGAGATCAGCGGCATGGTCTGCGCGGCCGACAGCAGCGGAAACAATGCGGCGTTCGCCGTGCGCGAACAGTACAGGAGAATGCCAATCAGAATGCCGCATGCTACGGCGAACAGGAATCCGACGGTGCCTTCCAATAACGTGACCTGCGTTGCGGGCCAAAGCGTCGGCCAGGTTTCGACGGTGGCCTGTGCGATTTCGCTCGGAGCGGCGATCATCGTGCTCGGCACATGGCCGAGCCGTACCCAAGCCTCCCAGATCACCAGTAGCAACACGATTGCGGCAATCGTGGGAACACGTCTTGTGCAGATTGTCATGAAGCGATGCAGTGCCGTAATGATGACGGAATCCGAAGTCGCAGGCGCCGTCGCGGAGGCCTTGTTCCCAGCCGAAGGGATGTGTTGAACGCGCGTTTGAGCCATCGTTCACCTTGCTTTCTGCGCCAAAGTGGGCGCCCACGCGACCGGCGGAGGGAAATCAGTAAGGTGAGGAGCCTGCCCGCCCTCCGGTCAGAAAAGTTCATTACCGGCAGACCAGTATAGGCCATGGTGCGGAGTGCATTATCGTGTTTTTGGATGGATTGTGACTTATCTCCAACAGCAAATGGCGGATTTCCACGGAAAGCGGCTTATTCATGACGCCCACGTATCATGAATAAGCCGCTTTCCGTGGAAATCAGACTGTTTTACAGTTCGGTCACGGCGCCGATGAACAACGGCAGACCGTCAGGGGAGTCGAATTCATAGAGGAATGGGCGGTCTACATTGAAATCGACGGTTTCGACGGGCATCATCGCCAATTCCATATCGATTTGCGTATAAGCCGCGGCCTTGGCCCCAGCCTCCGTCACTTCGATGCGCGTGCCCTGAACGATCGCTCCGATGAACATCTGCGCATCCGACATTCCAGAAAAATCAGCCTTATCCACGTTGAAGGCGTCGGTGACGCCCATCTCTTGCATCGCCTTAATCATTGAATCACTGTCGAACGTACTGTCGATGCTGAACCTCGGCAGGCTTACATTGACTTCGGTATCGCTCTGCGCATTCGATTTGGCGGAGAACGCCTTACGTAATGCGGCGGTGTCACCTCGCAACGCCTTGAACCGTGTGTTGTTGTCCGGTAGCAGAATTTTCATGCGTCCGCCATTGTCAAACGTAAGATCCACGCGTTGCCAGCCGTCGCCTTTCGTGTACGCGTCGACATCATCCGCATGCTGTTCGGTCTCGAAGGTCTTATGCATGAAATCAATGGTGCTCGTCGAACCCTGCAGCGTGTGGAAAGTGGACTTCTTGGTGGATGCCTTGTCGAACGGGTCGCTCCAACGGCCGTCGGCGTAGAGCGTATTGAGAATCGACATGCCGTTATTCTTGGGAGTGTCGATTTCGGGTTTCAACATGCCGCGAGTCTGGTCGCTGATCCATGTGCTCATCGCCTTGTTGGTATCGTTGTCGAATGCTTTGACGCGCTTGACTTGCGTCCCGAAGATACGTCGTACGGCGTCGGTGTAGTCCTTGTTCAGCGTAAGATCGCGACGGGCCCATATCGAGTTCGCCGCATCCAAACGTGACTTGCCGCTGCGTTTGCCGATAATCGACCGGTAGATCGACGTAAGATCGCTGTCACTCAGCTTCTCACTGGCCAGCGCCTGTTGCAGTTGCGACAGCGTATCGCCTTTCGCTCCCTGCGCGGCGACCAGCAACGCCATCTGCAACGAAGCGGGGGAGTAGTTGACGTTCTTCTGCTTGGCAAGGAACTTCACCGCGCTTTCGTAGGCGAACGACCGTGATGACTCCACCGCGGCATCGCTCGCTGCAACTGCCTTTGGCCTGAACAGGTCGGCCACCGTGTAACGTCCGCCCCAAGCGAAATACCAGAATCCCCCCGTTACTACGATTGCGATGGCAAGTACCGCCGCGATGATTGCGATGATGACACGTCTGCCGGCCTTGTTCCGTTGCGCCGACTTCGGTGTGACTATGGTCGTGCCCTTCAGATCGATGCGCTTCATGGCTTGTCCTTTCCTTTACAATATGCCGATATGTCTGGTGTTCGTACCTGGTATGAGACCCGCCTGTCGTCTTCGAAATGGCGGATTGCCGTCTGTTGGCTTTCAGCATATCGAACCGTGCGTGGAAGGTCATCTTTTGTCAGAGCCTCAATGACAACTTGCCCGGCATCGTGCATTTCGGATAATGATAGAAACGTAGGAAAGGGCCTGCCATGACCATTCGAATCGGAATCGTAGACAACGACCCATATGCGCTTACGGTAATGAAAACGTTGATAGAACGGCTTGATGCCGGCTTCGAAGTGATTTGGACCACCGACATAGGTGCGGTGGCGATCAGTCGTTGCGTCAGCACGGCCAAACGTCCGGATGTGCTCGTCACCGATATGGCCATGGCAGGTACGGACGGTCCGGAAATCAGCCGCGCGATTCGGGCCCGCACCTCACAGGTCGGCATCGTGGGCGTCACCTCCTACACCGTATCGAGCTTCCGGGAGGCGGCGGCCTTCAGCGGCATGCAGGCGCTGGTCGCGAAAACGGATATAGCGAATCTCAGGAACGCCATTTGCGATGCGGCGCAGGGCAAGGCGTATCGAATGCCGATCAAAGCATGTGACGGAGTCGAAGGCGGGCGGACTTCCGAAGCGACGCAGGCGACCAATGGCGAAGCAGTACGGTTCATGGATTTGCAGGATGCCAGCAACTACATAGAGGATCAGCAGTATGCCAGGCAGGGCAAACTGTCGAACAAGGAACGCGAAACGCTTCGACTCTATGCGGATGGGCTGAATACCAAGGAAATCGCGGGGCGAATGGGTGTAAGCGTGGCGACGGTCGCCACCTTCGAACGACGGGCGACCATGAAACTGAACGCACGCTCGAGGGCGCATGCCATCGCGATCTGCATACGGAGGCATGAGTTCTGATGAAGTGGAGGACGGTCGCTCTGATATCACTTGGCGTGGGCTCGGCCGCGGAAGCCATCTGGCATATGCTGATCGGGGAGATCGGGATTCCGCTGGGCTGCTGTGTGCTTCTCGCCACATGCGTAGCGATGCTGATGCTTCGCTTTCCCCTAAGGGCCGCAATGGCGACCGTTGCGATGTGGATCGCCCTATGCCTGGTGGCTGGCGTGACGCCGGTCGGCCTGACTGCGTTGATGTTGGTCTCGTTGGCGGTGATGGCATTCCGGCGTGCGGTCGTCGCAGGCATATGTGCGATGCTTGCGATGGTCGCCTGGCTGATGATGTGCGAAGGCATCGCGCCGCTGATACATGATGCGGACATGCCGTTCATGGCAACGTCTGCATCGTCGCCGGAACGGTCCGCCGTACAAGGGCCCGCTGAAACGGATGATGTCTATGGCGATTCCGGAAGCAGCGGTGATGCGAATGTCGAAATCGTAACGCCATCCGGTTTCCCATGGCAGGTGATGATTATGGTGTGCGTGCTGCCGATTGGATTCGTATTCGGCGGCTATTGCATGCGCCGACGATATGACGGGCAATTGGAACGGATGCGTGCGGAACAACGGCGGCGGCGTGCCCGTGCGGCGAGAAGCATCCACGATCATGTGTCCAATGATCTGGCCTATCTGGTGTTGCGCATCGACGGCGATATCGCCGAAGGGCATGTTCCCGATGATGCCGAGCTGCGTGAATTGCGATCCGTCGCGGCGAATGCGCTGACCCATACGCATCGGGTCATTGATCTGATCGAACGGGACGAGGACTCTCAAGATTCCGGCGATGCGCGGTCTCGCGGCTCGGCGCAGGCGCAACCGATGCGGAATGGAGTGACATTGCGGTCGAAACTGCAGGATATTTCCGAGCGCATGGAACGTAGGCTTACCAAACTGGGCTGTTCCGGAAGGACGATCGTCTCCGGCGAAGGCGAAGTCGCCTGCGATGATCTGATTGCCGGATTCGTGGAGGAGCTGTACGGCAACATCATCAAACATGCCGAACTTTCGGAAGGATATGTGCTGACTGTCGGCATCGAAGACGACGCCGTGCACATCGCGCTTATCGACACTCCTGCCAACCGTGATGCTGATTTGGTGCATGGCAGCGGCTTGGCGCGGTATGGGCGTCTGATCGAGGACCGCGGCGGACATATGGAGATTACGAAATCGCCGGAGGAATGGGCGCTTTCCGCTACCATTCCTCCGGCGTAGGTTCTTCGCTGGACTATGATCCGTGTGGATCGGGATTTACTCCAGACCGATGGACTTCATGTGGTGAAGCTTAAGTGACTTGACTTCAAGTGTGCCGGATTCGGCGACAAGCTTGATGGCGCGCGGTCCTTCGGATGCGTAGCTGAAGGAGCTCATGGCCTGGCGTCCGTCATTCACGTACACTTCGACGCAGCCACGGTCCACATACACACGCAGCTTGAGCTCACCGGAGGCCAGCTCCTCATCGGAAAGCGGTGCGGCGCGGTAGCCGCGGTCGCCTTGTGCGGCGGCCTGACGGTCGATCACCACGCGTCCGATCTGAGCGTCGAATGCCACATACGTGTAGGCGCCGTCCTCGGTGGCATGAATCTTCAGTCCGGCACGTTCGGCGGTGGAGGCGTTGAGATCGATGGTCATTTCGATTTCGACGGCCTCGGCGTCATCGGAGATGGTCTTCTCTTCATTGACGCCCAGCGAGATCGCGCCATGGTCGAACGTGTCCTCGCGCAGACCTTCCATCTCGGCGACCGGAGCGGTGTGCAGATCGCCATCGGCACCCAGCGTGATCTCACGAGGCAGGGTCAGGTTGCCGCACCAGCCATCGTCCTGCATCGGAATCGGTTCGACGAACGGGCTCATCCAGCCGTAGACGATCTGGCGCTTGCCGTCATTGAACGACTGCGGGGCATAGTAGTTGTGACCCCAGTCCCACAGACGGAACTCGGTTTCCGGCTGGAAAGCCTCACCCGGGGTCCACGTGCCGATCATGTATCCGGCATTGTTCACGTTCCGGTTCATGAAACCGCTCGGTTTCGCACCCATGGCGGAGAAGCCGATGACCCACTTCTCGTTGCCTTCCGCGTCTCGGATCGGGAAGAAGTCCGGGCATTCAAGCATGAACACGTTCGGATCCGGATGCTCGAACAGCACGCGCTCATAGGTCCAGCGCACCATGTCGTCGGAGGAGAACAGCCACATCTGGCCACGCTTCTCGGCGGAGGAGACGCCAAAGGTCATGTACCATTTGTCGCCGGTCTTCCACACCTTCGGATCGCGATAGTGGTGATCCACCTGATCGGTCGGGCAATCGATGATCATGCCGCGCTTGGTAGCGCTGGTCAACTCGTCGTTATCCGGTTCGGCGAGCATCTGCACCTGCCAGTCGCCGCCGGTGTTGTCCACGCCGTTGGCCCAACGATGGCCGGTGTAGTAGAACTTGAGCTCGCCGTCGTCGCCGATCACTGCGGAACCGGAGAACACGCCGTTCTTCTCTTGCTCAAGAGACGGGGCGAACATGACTGGCTCGCGCTTCCAGTTGACCATGTCGGTGGAGGAGACGTGACCCCAGTGCATGGGGCCCCACTGGGTGCCATATGGGTGCAGCTGGTAGAACACGTGCCAGCGACCCTTGTAGTAGCACAGGCCGTTCGGATCGTTGATCCATCCGCCGTTGGAGGCGATGTGGAACTTCGGATACCAGCGGTTGTTGCGCTTGGCGAACATTGCGGCCACGCCCGCTTCGGCTTTGGCCAGCTCTTCGCCATGGTTCGTAAATTCGTTGAGCACCGGTGCGTCCGGGGTGAAGCCAGTCATCGTTGATTGCCTTTCATGAGGGAATGTGATTGATGTGTTTGGTTATGGTGATGATGCCCGAAGCGGCAAAAGGGGAAAACCGCTTCGAGCACCACGTTTTCAGGTCGTTCTACGATTCGGGATTTGCGACTCAGGCGTTGGCCTTGGAGGCTTCCATTGCCTTGAGTTGCTTGTCGGTGTAGAACGGATCGCCGCCGACCTCCTGGTCGTCTTTCTTGATGACGAAGGTGCCGTAGACCAGTGCTGCGAGCACGATGGCGGAGATGGTGAAGAAGGTCGGACGGTCGCCCATGGCGTCATGCAGTGCGCCAAGCGGGGTGGAGAAGATCACCTGGCCGACCTGGGAGGCGATCTGGAAGCCCACCATGTACAGGGTCGCCGACAGCTTGGTGTCGAAGTGCAGGGTGAAGTAGCGGAACGCCGGCAGGCAGAACAGCGGGACCTCGATGGAGTGGAACAGCTTGACGATGGACACGGAAATCGGGTCGTGGAACACGCCGCATAGGCCGATGCGCAGGAACATCACGGTTGCGCCGAGCAGCAGGGAGTTGCGAACGCCGATCTTCTTCATGATGATCGGAACCACGCCCATCATGGCGGACTCGAGGAACACCTGGAAGGAGTTCAGGGTGCCGTAGGTGGCGTTGCCGATTTCAGTGGTGGAGAAGAGGGAGGCGTAGTAGTTCGGGAACATCTGCTGGTCGAACACGGTGTAGAAGGTGTTGGTCAGCAGCATGAAGACGATGAGCACCCACAGGGTCGGCATCTTCAGGACGGAGATCATCTCCTTGAAGGACGGGTTGGTCGGCGTGGCGTTCGGATCGGCTTCCTTCTTGAGCTCTACCTTCTGCTCGGACGGAACCCAGAAGGCGTAGACGCACAGCATGCCGAGGCCGCAGATGGAGCCGACCCAGAAGTTGATCAGCGGGTTGATGTTGAACAGGAAGCCGGCGCACAGCGCCACGATTGCGTAGCCGAAGGAGCCCCAGGCACGGGACTGGCCGTATTCAAAGCCGAACTTACGGGAATAGCGTTCGGTGACCGCCTCGAACAGGGAGCAACCGGCCATGAAGCCTGCGGACAGCACGATGGAGCCGATGAGCACGCCTGCGTAGCGGGTTGCGCCGCCGGCGGTGAGCATCGGGGCATATACGAACTGCACGAACGGGCCGACCAGTGCCGCTACGGCGGAGATGAAGATGACGAGCTTGCGCTTGATGCCAAGCTGGTCCTGAATGGCGCCGTATGCGAACATGATGACCAAAGTGGCCAGCGAGTTGATGGAGTAGATCTGGCCCTGCTCGGCGGATGTCATGCCCAGGCCGTGGGTCGGGTCGGTAAGCCACCTGGAGAAGAAGGACCACCAGATGCCCCAGGAGCAGAAGAACATGAAGATGCCAAAGGAGCTCTGCAGATAGGAAGGATTCTTCCATGCAGATCGAGTTGAGCTTGCCATTGATTTCTCTTTTTCTCTTCTTGGTGCCGCTGCCGTGCGACACCGCTGTTATTTGCTGATGTTGTATTGTTTACCGTTCGTCTTCCCAGCTGCCATGTCGGGTGGCGAACTGACTCAAGTGTAACACGTCAATCGATTGACGTAAATCGATTGACGTCAATAATCGCAAAGGATATACACAATTGCCGGAATGAAGCCGAAAGTGGGGTATGCCAATACCACCCTTTCGGCGTGTCGTGAGTATGGTCGATGGCTTGCGTCGGGGTGGGGCGCCGGAGCGTCAGCGGGCCACGGAGCCCTTTTCGATCAGGGCGCAATGAATCTTCGCGGGAATCGGGGCGTCAAGCGGTGGCAGGGGAGATGTGGTTCGCGGCCATTTGGTGGTGTCGACCGGTTTGCCTTCGATCATGGAAATCAGCTTGCAGGCGGCCCAATATCCCATCTCGTAATGAGGCAGTTCCACGGTGGTCAGCTGTGGTTCCAAAGTCTCGGCGAACACACGGTGGTTATCCACGCCAACGACCGAGAGATCCTTGCCTACGGTCAGACCACGGCGGGCGGCGCACTCGTACACATACCAGGCGCGTGCATCGTTGAAACAGAAGAATCCATCGGGATTGCACGTATTGAACAATGCATCCACGGCACGCAAGGCCGGACCATTGTTCAATACGTTACATACCAACGATGCATCGAAACCGTGGTCGGTGCCTTCCAATGCGGCGCGGTAGCCGGCAAGACGACCGTCCTGGGCGATCATGTTCTCGGAGCAGCCGACATAGGCGATACGTTCACAACCGGCTTCGATCAGACGACTGGTGGCATCGTAGGCGATTTGGAATTCGTCCGGTTCGACGCTGGGGAGTGTGTTGTTCGCGTCGGTGGCATCCACCAGCACGACCGGATAATCGGACAGGCTTTTCGGCACGGTGGCGATGCGGTTCGACATCTTCGAATAGAAGAAGCCGTCCACGCCGTACCGCTTCAGTGCGGCGATCTCGCTTTCCTCGCTGGCCTGTCCGTCGGTGCTGACGGTGATCAGCATATAGCCGTAGGTGCTGGCCGCATCCTGAGCGCCCAGAATGATGCCGCCTGCGTACGGAGTGGTCGCGACCTCTTCGCTAATGAACCCGAGGATGCGGGTCTTGCTGGTACGAAGGCTTCGCGCCAGAGGATTGGGCTTATACCCCAGATCGGTGGCGGTCTGACGAACGCGTTGCGCGATGTCGGGCTTGACACGCCCGACATCGCGTTTATTGAGCACCAGGGAAACGGTGGATACGGACACACCGGTCTTTTCGGCAATTTCCTTCATCGTCGTCATAAGGGCAACACTATACCTTCCCTTATTCCGGAGGATTGCATTTCTTGAGAAAACCGACGGTGTGTCAGTGCCGCATCATTGTTGGTCGCCGGAAAGAATCTCATCGACGAGTTCCTGCTTGGCGTGAATCTGGCCTTCGAATCCGGGACGGATGTCAAGCCTGATCACCACGTCGGTACGGTAGCCCTGTCCAGCGAGCTTCATGGTGGCATCGCGGATCACCTTGAGCACATCGTCGATGTCGCCTTCGATGTTGGTGAACATCGCATTGGTCTCGTTCGGCAGTCCGGATTGGCGAATCACGTCGACCGCCTGCGACACGTAGGTGGATTTTTCCGGACTTGCGCCGGCGGGGGAGATGGCGACGGCGGCCAAGGTGTTGATATACGGCTTGCCGGTTGCCGGGTCGACCGGCACCTCCTGCCGTTCGGCGTTGCGATCAAGGGACATGGTATTCCTTTCTTCGGCTCGTCTTTTCATTATGATTCACAGCTTATGCGATGGTTCAGCCCATACGGTCAGCGCCACCGCCACGCGTGGTCCATCGGGCCGGAGCCATGGCCGAGATCGAGCTGCGCCTCCAAGGCGCCCGTCAGATACAGCTTGGCATGGTCGACGGCGGTCGGCAGATCCTCGCCAAGCGCCAGATGCGATGCGATGGCGGACGACAGCGTGCATCCGGTGCCATGCGTATTCGGATTATCGACGCGATGACCCGTGAACCAGGTCACCCGACCGTTCGGCTCGACCAACACGTCACTGGCATCCTGTGTGCCATGGCCGCCCTTGACGAGTACCGCACAGCCGAAATGATCCGCTAGCAGATGCCCTGCCACCGTCATATCGGCGGGTGTGGAGATGCTTTCGCCATTGTCATAGTTGATTGGCTGCGCGCCCTGCGTGACGGCCAGATCGCACAGCACCTGCGTTTCCGGCATGTTCGGCGTGATCACCGTGGCCAGCGGAAACAGTTGGGAAGTCAGCGCCGCGATGGCGTCATCCTCGATGAGTTTGGCCCCGGAAGTGGCCACCATCACCGGGTCGAGTACGACGTTCGTGGCCTTGTGGAAGGTCAGTCGATCGGCGATCACGTCAATCAGCTCGACGCTGGAGACCATGCCGATTTTCACCGCCAGCGGTGGAATGTCCTCGAACACGGCGTCGATCTGTGCGGCGAGCATGTCTGGTGGGGTATTCGTGACCATGCGCACGCCGGTGGTGTTCTGCGCGGTCAGCGCCGCGATGGCGGTCATGCCGAATACACCGTTGGCGAGCATGGTCTTCAGATCGGCCTGAATGCCCGCGCCGCCGGAGGAATCCGATCCTGCGATGCTCAATACCGGTGGCAATGTGCTGGTCATGAATGCTCCTTTGTTATCTTGTGATTCCCATGGATGAAGCTGCCGTGAAAGGGCCTGGGGATGGTCGGGGAGACCGTTTGCTCTGGCTCATTGCGCGTCGGCCACGAGCTTTTCCTGTGCCTCGGCATTGCCGAACTTCCTGCGGATGTTCTGCGAGATGGCCATAGAACAGAACTTCGGACCGCACATCGAGCAGAAGTGCGCCATCTTCGCCGGTTCGGCGGGCAGGGTGTCGTCATGGAAGGCGATGGCCGTGTCCGGATCGTAGCTCAGATTGAACTGGTCGAGCCAACGGAATTCGAAGCGCGCCTTGCTCATCGCGTTATCGCGGTCGATGGCATGCGGGTGGTGTTTGGCGATGTCGGCTGCATGGCAGGCGATCTTATAGGCGATTACGCCCTGTTTGACATCATCCTTGTTCGGCAGGCCGAGGTGCTCCTTCGGCGTCACATAGCACAGCATGGCGGTGCCGTAGCGGGCGATCTCCACACCGCCGATTGCCGAGGTGATGTGGTCGTAGCCGGGGGCGGTGTCGGTCGTGAGCGGGCCCAACGTATAGAACGGGGCATCCTTGCAGATCGCCTTCTCCATTTCGATGTTCATGCGTACGGTGTCGAACGGAATGTGTCCCGGGCCTTCGATCATCACCTGCACGTCATGCTCCCATGCTCGCTGGGTGAGCTCGCCCAAGGTCATGAGCTCCGCGAACTGCGCCGCGTCGTTGGCATCCGCCAATGAGCCGGGCCGCAGGCCGTCGCCCAGAGAGAACGCCACGTCGTACTTGGCGAAGATCTCGCACAGCTCGTCGAAATGCGTATACAGGAAGCTTTCCTGATGATGTTGCAGACACCATTCGGCCATGATCGATCCGCCCCGCGAGACGATGCCCGTCATGCGGTTGGCGGTCAACGGCACGAACCGCAACAGCACGCCGGCGTGGATGGTCATGTAGTCCACGCCCTGCTCGCACTGTTCGATCACGGTGTCGCGGAACAGCTCCCAGCTGAGTTTGGAGGCGTCGTCCTCCACCTTTTCAAGCGCTTGGTACATCGGGACCGTGCCGATCGGCACGGGGGAGTTCCTGAGGATCCATTCGCGGGTGGTGTGGATGTCGTTGCCGGTGGAAAGATCCATCACGGTGTCGGCTCCCCACTTGGTGGCCCATGTGAGTTTCTCCACCTCCTCGTCGATGGAGGAGGTCACTGCGGAATTGCCCATGTTGGCGTTGAGCTTGGTAAGGAATCTCGAGCCGATGATCATCGGCTCGGCCTCGGGATGGTTGATGTTGCACGGCATGACCGCGCGACCTGCGGCCAGTTCGGAACGTACCAGCTCCACGTCGCAGTGCTCGCGTTCGGCAACATAACGCATCTCCGGCGTGATGATGTCGTGACGCGCATACCACATCTGGGTAATCGGATGGTCCTTCGCCTTAAGCGGCTTATGCTGGCGGCCACGCCATTCCTTGGATGCCTTGCCGCGTTTGATGGCGCGTTTGCCGTCATCCTCGAGATTGCGCCGACGGCCCTCGTACTCCTCGACGTCCCCGCGATCGCGGATCCAGTCGAGACGTAGCGGCGCCAGTCCTTCCTTCGGGTCGCACTTGGGACCTTCGGTGTTGTAATCCTTGAACGGCGCGTTCGGGCCTACGCCCGGAGTGTCGGACAACTTGATTTCGGTATATGGCACTTCAAGGTCGTAGGAGCCGAATCGGTTTTCGAAATGCACTGGCGTGGTTTTGCGGACATGCGCCTTGTCGCGCTGCTTGGAGCCGCGGGCGGCGATATCTACGCGCTGCTGCTTGGCCAGTTTGGAAGAGGCCTTCGCTTCCTTGGCGTTCGTGAATTTCCCGTTGTTGCTCTCCGTCATCTGCGTATCGGTGGTCGTTGCCGTATCCGCCGACTGCACTCGCGGCGCGAAGCCATGCTTCGTTTCCCCGCGTACGGCCTTCCAACGGGTCACCATCTCACGGGTGGCCGCCTCCGGATCGTCCGCACCGGCGATCGCCGACACCACGAACCAGCCGGCCGCCTTCGAACGGGCCAGCATCTCCATGTCATCGGCCGTGACGCCGCCGCCGACCACGACCGGAAAATCGCTAGCCGTGCAGATGGTGTTGATCTGATCCTCGTCGAGCGTATTCCCGGAACCGTCATTGCCGCCTACGGAAGCCTCCGGCTTGGTGGTGGAGACATGCAGCGGTCCGGCGCCGATATAGTCGATGCAGCCATTCGGCAGCTCGTTGATAAGCCTCACCAAGCTTTCGGTCTCGGCGGACAGGCCCACGATGGCTTCCTCGCCAAGCAGCGCGCGGGCTTCACGCGGTTCCATGTCGGTCTGCCCGATATGCACGCCGTCGACCTTGATGCCCTTGTTACGGGCCTGCCAGACCACATCCACACGGTCGTCGATCACGAAGGCCACGGCATCGGACTTGTCGTTGTCTTCGATGATTTGCGCGATGTCCTGTGCCATGAGCGTCAGATCCTTGGCGTCCGTATTCTTGGCACGCAGCTGGATGAAGGTTGCGCCCCCACGCAACGCGTCATCGACCACGTCCGTGATGGGACGGCCCTTGCAGTCTTGCGGGCCGACCACGAAGTACGCGCTCATGTCGAAACAGTCGCGCATCGACGCGTATGGATAATCATTCATTGTTGGTTCCCCCTTGTTTGTGGTAAGTAATCCAGAAGTCTTGTGATGATGTGATGTCGGAACTACCGGTCTATGCCGCCGTACGTACACGATTTTGCTGTCATCGCACGTTGCCATGCATGATGGCCGGGCATCGAAGGAACGATGCATGCGTGACGTGCGGTGGAATCGTCAGTCCTCGATGATTTCGGAAGCGGCCACCTGCTCGGCGGTCACATTCCACAGGGCATCGAGCAGTGCGACCTGGAAGGATCCCGGTCCATTGGATTCCTGCTCGGCGATTTCGGATGCGCGATTGTAGAGCAACGATGCGGAAATGGCTGCGACCAGCGGTTCGGAGACCGCCAGATACGTTGCGGTCACGCCGCCCAACGAGCAGCCGGCGCCGGTGATCTTCGTCATCATCGCGCTGCCGCCGGGCAGTCGGAAGGTATGCTCGCCGTCGGTCACCAGATCGACGGCGCCGGATACGGCGACGGCACCCTTGCCTGAAGGCGAGTGCTTCGCCAGGTGACGCGCCATGCGCTGGGCGGCCTCGATCGCGGCGTCCACCTCGTCGACGGCCTCCACGCCTGCCGGACGGGTGCCGGAAGTAACGGAGTCGGACGTGGCGAGTCCCCACATCGCGTCGAGTGCGATGATTTCACTGGCGTTGCCACGCACGATGGTCGGCGGATACATGCGGAAGGATTCGAGAATCGCGGTGCGCGTCTTGCCGATGCCGGCGGCAACCGGGTCAAGCACCCAAGTCTTGCCGTTCTTGTGCAGCTCGTAGGCGATCTGAGGCAGCGCTTCCTTGTAGAACGGCAGAAGCGTGCCCACATTGATGTAGTTCGATCCTGCGATTTCGGCGGTGTCGATGATGTCATCCGGCAGGAAGCTCATGGCCGCGGTGCCGCCCGCCGCAAGCTGGGCATTGGCTACGAGGTTGATGGTGACGAAATTGGTAAACGACTGCGCCAGCGGCGTTTGCTCACGCACATCGTTGACGGCCTGCGCGATCCGTTCGCGTAGTGCATCTCCTCGTAGTGCATCGATAGAGGTGCCATATGAGGTATCGATATATGAGTTGTCACTCATGACGCTGCTCCCTACGTTGGTCCTAACCAACAGGTTCAAAGGGTCAGGCTTGCCGCCTTTCTCAGCTTTCGACCATCCGCCGAAAAGCTCCCCTGCATGTACAAAGTGCTTTTAACCTATACGCGCCCCTTGACAGTGCCGTGTTTGAGACGTCACGTCTATGTTATTGGCGTGGGGCGCTGTCCGGCCTGCGTCTGAGTTCGGCAAGGATTCCGGGGGATGGGGTTTCTCCTGCAAGCAAGATGTCGTAGTACTGCTGCTTTTTGTCGATATAGTCGATGTCTCCTTGGATTTCGGTAAGTCGTTGTTCGAGGACGGCCCTCTTCTGCGCGAGTATTTCCTTGCGTTGCGCAATAGTGGAATCGCCTTCTTGGCAAAGTTTGGTGTAGTGTTGCATCTCCTTGATACTGAGGCCGCATCGTTTCAAACAGTTCAAACCGATGATCCATGCAATGGCTTGGTCGTCGAAGATGCGATGATTGCGTCCGTCTCGCCCAACCGCGGGAACGAGTTCGGAATTGCAGTAGAATTTCAGCGCTTCATAGTTCATGCCGGTGAGTTCGCATGCTTGCTTCATCGTGTACATGGTTTCCATTGTCGGTAGTTTCTGTCGGTAGTTTCTACCGGCGTGTTGCCGTTTGACCGGTAGTAACTACCGGATTCTAATGTGGAGCATCACCGACCGGCAAGCCGTCGGTTGCAAATGGTGATCTCATGGAAGGGAATCAAATGGAATATCTGAAACTTGCCAATGGCGTTGAGATTCCGAAGATTGGCTACGGCGTCTTCCAGGTCGGCAAAGAGGACGCTCCTCGCTGCGTGCGTGAAGCCATCGAAACCGGATATCGTCATATCGACACCGCACAGTCGTACTTCAACGAAGCGGAAGTCGGTCAAGGCATCAAAGATTCCGGTATCGACCGTAAGAATCTGTTCCTGACCACCAAGGTATGGATCAGCAATTACGGCTATGAGAATACCCTCGAATCCATTGACGTGTCGTTGAAGAAGCTCGGTACCGATTATCTTGATCTTGTGTTGCTGCACCAGCCGTTCTCCGACACCTACGGCGCATGGCGCGCGCTTGAAAAGCTCTACAAAGACGGTGTGATTCGTGCCATCGGCGTGAGCAACTTCTATCCGGATCGATTGGCCGATATGGTCGCCTTCAATGAAATCGCCCCGATGGTCAACCAGGTCGAGACCAACCCGCTTAACCAGCAGATCGAAGCCCATAAGAACATGCTTAAGCGTGGTGTGGCGCATGAGGCGTGGGCGCCGTTCGGAGAGGGCATGCAAAACATGTTCTCCAATCCGACCCTAGCCAAGATTGGCGAAGCGCACGGCAAATCCGTGGCGCAGGTGATCCTGCGTTGGCTCATCCAGCGCGACATCATCGCCCTACCCAAGTCCACGCATAAGGAGCGTATGGAAGAGAATCTAAACATCTTCGATTTCTGTCTCACCGACGACGAAATGAAGACCATCGCGGGACTCGACACCAAGACCAGCCTGTTCTTCCATCACGACACCCCCGAGGCGGTCGACCGCTTCGTCGGCTACGTCAAAGCGCGTGCGGGCCGCGAGTGAATCGCGGTGAGCATGCTGCGAAAACAAGGCATTCGGGTCAACCGAAATTCTTGCCATTGACCATATGATTGAAGGCATCGCCAACACAGGGTTTCATGCGTGTGACGTATGGTCGGGGGAGATCATTCTGCGGTACGGATTCCAGTTAGACAGCCCCGTCTGCTGTCAGTGCATGCCGGTAGGCTGTGCGCTTGTAAAAAGACCCCAAACCGTTCAAACCAGAAGGTGCATTGTGGCTGTATCCAAACTCGATGAAGTCGTATCCCTCGCGAAGCGTCGCGGCTTTGTGTTCCCCGCCGGTGAAATCTACGGTGGAACCCGTTCCGCATGGGATTACGGTCCGCTTGGCGTCGCGCTGAAGGACAATATCAAGCGCGAATGGTGGCGTTCCATGGTCGTCACCCGAGGTGACGTGGTGGGCGTCGACACGTCCATCATCCTCCCGCCGGCCGTGTGGGTGGCTTCCGGCCACGTGTCCGTGTTCAACGACCCGCTGATCGAATGCCTCAACTGCCACAAGCGCCATCGTGCCGACAAGCTCGAGGAGTCCTATGCCGAAAAGCATGGCGACAAGCTGCCGGAGAATGGCCTGAAGGACATCGTGTGCCCGGACTGCGGCACCCGCGGCAACTGGACCGAACCGCGCGACTTCAACATGATGCTGCGCACCCATCTCGGCCCGGTCGAGGACGAGAACTCGCTGCACTACCTGCGTCCGGAAACCGCGCAGGGCATCTTCGTGGACTTCAAGAACGTGATGACTTCCTCGCGTTCCAAGCCGCCGTTCGGCATCGCCAACATGGGCAAGTCCTTCCGTAACGAGATCACCCCGGGCAATTTCATCTTCCGCACCCGTGAGTTCGAGCAGATGGAAATGGAGTTCTTCGTGGCTCCGGGCACTGATGAGGAATGGCACCAGTACTGGATCGATGCCCGCACCCAGTGGTACATCGACCTTGGCGTCAAGCCGGAGAACCTGCGTCACTACGAACATCCGAAGGAGAAGCTGGCCCACTATTCGAAGCGCACCGTCGACATCGAATACAAGTTCGGCTTCCAAGGCTCCGATTGGGGCGAGCTCGAAGGCGTGGCCAACCGTACCGACTTCGATCTGTCCGCCCATGCCAAGCATTCCGGTGAGGATCTGAGCTACTTCAACCAGGCTACCGGCGAGAAGTATGTGCCGTACGTCATCGAGCCGGCCGCCGGCCTGACCCGTTCCCTCATGGCCTTCCTCGTGGACGCCTACGATGTCGACGAGGCGCCGAACACCAAGGGCGGCGTCGACAAGCGCACCGTGCTCCGTCTTGACCCGCGCCTGGCCCCGGTCAAGGCCGCCGTACTGCCGTTGAGCAAGAAGCCGGAATTGCAGTCCGTGGCCCAGAACCTGGCCGCTGACCTGCGTCAGCACGACTGGATGATCGACTACGACGAGGCCGGTGCCATCGGCCGTCGTTACCGCCGTGAGGACGAGATCGGCACCCCGCTATGCGTGACCGTCGACTTCGACACCCTCGACGATCAGGCCGTCACCATTCGTGAACGTGACACCATGCAGCAGGAGCGTGTGGCCCTCGACAAGGTGGCTGATTACGTGGCCGCCCGCATCGGCGAGAAGCACGTCCGTTACCCGCAGGTGCCGGTCGAGATGGGCGGCGAGGCATGGCCCGAGTCCGTCAAGATCGCCGAAGCCGGTGGTCTGTACTAAAACATTCGTATGCCCGATAGCATTGTGACAGCCTACGAGGAATCCGACGTGCTCGATCCGCGTACCGACGCGGCACGGCCGTCGGTTCCTCCCGTTATCAGACCCGTCGATCTGGGGCCCGTGCATGTCGCCACTCCGGTCGTACTTTCGCCGATGGCGGGAGTCACCAACTGGCCGTTCCGTGTGATTTGCGAAAGCTACGGTCCGGACGGTCTATATGTGGCCGAGATGATTACCGCGCGTGCATTGGTGGCCCGTAATCCCAAGGCACTGCGGCTGTGCCGTTTCGCTCCCGGCGAGAAAATCCGTTCGCTGCAGCTCTACGGCGTGAATCCGGCGATCGTGGAACAGGCGGCGAAGATCGTTATCGACGAGAACATGGCCGATCATGTCGATCTCAATTTCGGTTGCCCCGTACCCAAGGTGACGCGGCGCGGCGGCGGATCGGCACTGCCTTGGAAGACGGATCTGTTCCGTGAGATCATCCAGCGCGTGGTCAAGGTCTGCGATGCGGCGAATGTGCCGGTGACGGCCAAGATCCGTGTCGGCATCGATCATGAGCACGAGACGTTCCTTGAGGCCGGTCATATCGCGCAGGAGGAAGGTTGCAAGGCCGTGACCCTGCATGCGCGCACCACCGCCGAATACTATGGTGGGCATTCCGATTGGAGCCGTATCGGCGAGTTGGTCGGGGCATTGGACATTCCGGTATTCGGCAACGGTGATGTCTGGGGCGCCAACGATGCATTGGCCATGGTGTCCGAGACCGGTTGTGCGGGAGTTGCCATCGGCCGCGGCTGTCAGGGGCGTCCATGGCTGTTCGCGGATATCAAGAACGCATTCGCCGGCAGCGACGAACGCATCGACCCGACTTTGGGGGACGTCTGTACGGTGATCGAGCGTCACGCCCAGTTGCTGACGGAGTTCTATGACGGCGACGAGCGGATGGCCGTTCATGATCTGAGAAAACATGTCGCGTGGTATCTCAAGGGGTTCCCGGTGGGTGGTTCCACGCGTCGTGCGTTCATGGAATGTGAAAACCTTGAGGATGTTCGCCGAGAGATTGGAAAACTTGATCCTGACATTCGGTTCCCCGAGCGGGTGGTAGACAAACCGAGGGGGCGCGTGCGCTTTGCCAAGAAGGTCCATCTGCCTTACGGATGGTTGGAATCCCGCGAAACAACGCATGCCGAGCGGCAGGCGCTGTTCGGGGACGATCCGATGGATGCGAGCTACTGAACGGCGGATTCCGTCCGGACCTTGGAACGAATGGGAAACGTCGGTGAGATAAAAAAGTCGGCGAAACGCCGGTACACGCCCGGAAAAGTGCGCGTAATATCAGTCCGTCTGCGATAGAGTTATGCGTAAACGTGAGTGACAGGAGACAATGGTGAGCGAGATTGCCCAGACTGACAATTTCAACGACAAGACCAACATCAAGGTCGTCGGTGTCGGTGGAGCCGGCGGTAATGCCGTCAATCGCATGATTGCCGAAGGTCTGCAGAGCGTTGAGTTCATCGCGATCAATACCGATGCAAAGGATCTGCTGCGTTCCGACGCGGACGTCAAGATCTCTTTGAACGATGCCTCGAGCCGTGGCCTCGGCGCAGGAGCCGACCCGGAGAAGGGCGCCAAGGCCGCCCAGGATCATCAGTCCGATATCGAGGAGTCGCTCAAGGGCGCCGACATGGTGTTCGTGACCTGCGGCGAAGGTGGCGGCACCGGTACCGGCGCCAGCCCGATTGTCGCACGCGCCGCGCACCAGCAGGGTGCCTTGACCATCGCCGTGGTGACTCGACCGTTCAGCTTCGAAGGACCTCAGCGTGCGGCTTCCGCTGCTCTCGGCATCGAGAATCTGCGCAAGGAGGTCGATGCGCTGATCGTGATTCCCAACGATCGACTGCTTGAGCTGTCCGACCGCACGATCGGCATCGTCGACGCCTTCAAGACCGCCGACACCGCACTCCTGGCAGGTGTGCAGGGCATCACCGATCTGATCACCGCCAACTCTTACATTCATGTCGACTTCAACGATGTCAACGCCATTCTGCGCGGTGCCGGCACGGCGCTGTTCGGCATCGGTTCCGCACGGGGCGAGGACCGCGCCACCCAGGCCGCCGAAATCGCCATCAGCTCGCCGTTGCTGGAAGAGAGCATCGAGGGTGCTCATGGCGCGCTCATCAACATCGCGGGCCCGACCGACATCAAACTGCAGGAAGCTGCGGCAGCCACCGAATTGGTACGCAAAGCCATCCATCCGGAAGCCCAGATCATCTGGGGTCTGTCCCTGGACGACGCCTATGGCGACGAGGTGCGCATTACCGTTATCGCGGCGGGCTTCGACGCCAACTCCAAAAAGACAGAGCCGGCCGTCGCCGAGGACAAGCCGCAACCGCAGGCATCTGCCACGGTGCCGGTTTCCGCGTTGAGCGTAGGTACTCCCCAACAGCAGCCGCAGGTGCAACCTCAGCCGGTGCAGACTCCGGCGGCACCGCAGGTGCAGCCGCTATCGAGCTATATTCCATCCACCCCGGAACCGGGTGCCCCTCAGTCGTTCGACCAGACCACCGAACATGAAGTGGTCTCCCCGAACGATCCGGGTGATCTCGATATTCCGGATTTCCTGCGCTAGACTTGACGCGTACAGGCGAAAGGAACATTCATGGCAGGATTCATGAAGAGTGCGATGTCCTATCTGGGCATGTCCGACGTGGCTGAGGATGACGATGACTTCACCGACGAAGCCGACGGCACCGAAACCTCATTCGACTCCGACCACTCGGTGACACCCCTGGCTTCGACACCCACCACGTCTTCTGCCTCCGCAGCTTCGTCTCGTGAGCAAAGCAATCCGTTTCAGGGGGGTCGTGTGAGCCGTATTACGACGATTCATCCGAAGTCCTATGAAGACGCTCAGCTGGTTGGCCGTGCCATCCGTGACGGCATTCCGGTGGTGCTGAACCTGACCGGTGTGGCCGAGTCCGTGGCCTACCGCATCGTGGACTTTTCGGCAGGTGTGGTGTTCGGGGTGCGCGGTTCCATCGAACGTGTCACTCCGCGTGTGTTCCTGCTGAGCCCGGCCCAGGTGAACATCAAGGTGGAGGAGCCGCAGGCTCCGAGCACCGCCCACGATCTTTTCGCCGACTGACATCCTTCATTCACCTCTCGCCGTCCACAGGCCTTGTGGCGGCGAGAGGCGGTCGGAATGCATGCAACGCATTCATGCAGCCTATTCTCATGTGATGTTGCTAGGGTGGGTCGCATGATATTGTCTTTGATCGGTCAGATTGTCCATCTGCTTGTTAACGCGTATATTTTCGTACTGTTTGTGCGCATGATTCTTGACTGGGTGTCGGTACTGTCACCGACTTGGCGCCCCAGCGGCATCATCTCCTCACTGATCGGCGCCGTCTATCAGTTGACGGAGCCGCCGCTGCGTTGGTTGCGGCAATATATTCGGCCCATTCCGATGGGTCCCATCTACTTCGATGTGGCGTTTATCGTACTGTATTTCATTCTCATCGTGATTGATTTCCTCATTTAATATCAGGTGAAACGCCCTTTTTCCGCATGAATCCGCAGGTTCCGTGATAGCATCGGAAGTTGATACAACACAGCGAGGCATCAAGCCCAAAGCGAGGTGTAAGATTTATGGCTCTGTTGACGCCGAAAGATATTAGGGAGCATACCTTCCAAACCGTGCGTTTCAAGGAAGGTTATGACGTTGATGAAGTCGACGATTTCCTCGATCAGGTAACTGAGACCGTTGAGGCCTTGGGCAAGCAGGCGGTCGCCGTCGGTCAGGCCACGCAGTCTCTTGGTCCGGATGTCGCGGGGCTCAACTCCAAGATTTCCGAGCTTAATGCCCAGGTGCAGTCCCTGCAGCAGGAGAATGCGACGCTGAAGTCCGCCTCCGAGCAGGCCGCCGGTGCCGGAGATCAGGCCGCACAGGCCGCACAGGTCGCTGCCGCCAAGCTCACGGAGGCTGAGGAAAGCAACCGTGCGTTGTCCGCTCAGAACGAACAGCTTAAGGATCAGGTGGATCGTCTGGCCGCTCAGGTGGATCAGCTCACCGCTCAGGCCGCGGAAGCCGCAGGTCAGGCCGATCTTGGCGAGCAGCTCAACGCCGTGCAGCATGAGCGTGATGAGTTCCGCGCCCGTACCGAAGACCTGTCCCGCCAGCTGGCTTCCGCTCAGCAGCAGGTCGTCGTGGCCCAGCAGCAGGCCGAGCAGATCAAGAACCTGTCCCAGCAGCTTGAGGAATCCAAGCAGCGTGAGGCTCAGTTGCGCGACCAGGTCTCCAAGGTCGAGCCGAGCACCGAGACCGGCAGCCTGCAGAAGATCGCCGGCGCCGCGGCCGCAGCCTCCACCGAGCCGGAGCGCGCCACCGCCATGCTGACCCTGGCCATGCAGCTGCACGACCAGTATGTCGACAAGGGCAAGGCCAAGGCCAAGGAGATTACCGAGCTGAGCCAGCGCAAGTACGATGAGCTCATCGGCAAGGCCAACGATTACTCCAACCGTACCCGCTCCGAAGCCGACGAGTACAACAAGAACACGCATGCCAATGCGGACTCCTATTCTGAAGACACCCGTTCCGATGCCGACGCCTACGCAGCCAAGACCCGTCAGGATGCCGACACCTACATGCAGGATCGTCACAACGAGGCCGACCAGTATATGGCCGAGAAGACCGAAGAGGGCAATGCGTACCTGAATCGGAAGAAGAACGAAGGCGACGCCTACGTTGCCCAGAAGACCCAGGAAGGCGATCAGTATCTGTCCGACAGGCAGAACGAGGGCAACTCCTACGTTGCGCAGAAGACCAATGAGGCCGACCAGTACTTCTCCACGAAGCACTCCGAGGCCGACACCTATGAGTCCGAAGTGCAGCGTCGCGCCGCCGACTATGACGCCAAGACCCGTTCCGCCGCCGACGATTACGCACAGCAGGTGCGTGACAACCTTGAATCCCAGTCCAAGGTCATCGAAGGCAATATTCAGGGCCTTAAGCAGTTCGAAACCGAATACCGCGCGCGTCTTACCGAGTTCCTCGGTCAGCTCGTGTCCCAGGTGTCCGATACGAACAACTACAGCCAGGTCGATCAGAACAACTGAGATTAGGCTGTGTCTGACATTATGACGAATGAACAAGGACGGCTGCGCACCCGCGTGGCCGTCTTTGCGTGTGTTGCCGTTATCGCGCTGGCGCTCGATCAGATCACCAAGGCATGGGCCCAACATGCCTTGGCCGATGGGCGGACCATGCGCGTGATTCCCGGGATTCTCTCATTCACGCTGGTGCATAATCCGGGTGCCTCGCTCGGTATGGGTTCCCACATGACATGGTTGATCTCCCTGTTGGCCATCGTGGCCTGCGCGGTGCTGATCGTATTGACCTTGCGTACCATCTCCATGAAATGGACCGTGATATTCGCCTTGGCGTTCGCTGGGGCGTTGGGCAATCTCATCGATCGCGTCGTCTATGCCGAAGGCTTCCTTAACGGCAAGGTGGTCGACTTTCTGAACTACGGATGGTCCGTCGGCAATGTCGCCGACATCTTTCTGATGATTGCCGGAATCGCCGCTGTGCTGCTGCTTCTGCTCGGCGAGCCGTTCAGTCAGAAGGAGCTTGACGAGCAGAACGCCGAGGCGAATGCCGCATGAGCCGGTTGGTTCCAGCGCCCGACGCGCTCGTCGGAAAGCGTTTTGACGTGGCCGTGGCCAAGATGCTCGGCATCTCACGAGCCAAAGCCGCGGACCTGATCGAGACCGGCCAGGCTCGTGTACTCGGCCGTGACATCGCCAAATCGTCGAGCCTGCAGGCGGGGGAGACCGTTGAATTCGACATCGTCGAGGAACGTTCCGAGCCGGAACCGATCGCTCATGACATGGCCGTGGTCTACGAAGACGATGACGTGGTCGTGGTCGACAAGCCGGTAGGCGTGGCCGCGCATGCTTCCGTCGGCTGGACCGGACCGACCGTACTCGGCAGTCTGCTTGACCGTGGCGTACGCATCACGTCGTACGGCGCGGCAGGCCGTCAAGGCATCGTCTCCCGGCTTGACGTCGGCACCTCCGGGCTCATGCTGGTATGCAAATCCGAGCTTGCCTATGTGGAAATGCGTCGACAGTTCGCCGAACATGAAGTCGTCAAAACCTATCATGCGCTGGTGCAGGGCAACCTCAAGGAAGACAAGGCCACCATCGAGGCGCCGATCGGCCGCGCGAAGGTCTCCGATTTTCGATTCTGCGTAACGCCAGCCGGCAAGGAGGCCATCACCCATTGGGACGTGATGGAACGCTTCGGCGAAGCGACGCTCGTCTCCGTGAATCTGGAAACCGGACGTACGCACCAGATCCGCGTGCATTTCTCATCCATCGGACATCCGTTGGTGGGGGATCCCATGTACGGCGCCAATCCGCAGCTGAGCGAGGCACTCGGATTGGAACGGCAGTGGCTGCACGCCATGCAGCTCGAATTCCGTCATCCGCGTACTCATGTGTGGACCACCGTCCGGTCGCATTATCCCGTCGACCTGCAGCATGCGCTTGATGTGATGCGCAATCGTCATCGTGACGCGAATCCGACGAGGAACTGAATCACGAACAATACGATTGCGGCCAGCAGACAGATCGGACAGGTCGCGACCATCATGCATACCGCAATCAGGACCAACGAGTCCAACGGATCATAGCTGCCTCGCTGCAGATACAGCATTCCCGCAACGATCGCCACGGCCAACAGCATGGCCACGATCAGACAGATCAGGGAAACGAAACGCAATGTACGGCGGGTTTTCGCGGTCATGGCACTCCTTTGTTCGCAAGATGCGGATACCGGTTGGTTGCGACGCTAACGGGTGCAAAGGCGTATGTCCAGCGCAACCAGGGGTTGTGGACGCACCAAACGGGTTATCCACAGGCTCCGGGCGTGTCGCAAGCGACGGGCCGCGTGCGGCGACCACGGTGACGAGGTACGCGTGTCGGTTGTTTCGATGCGGTGAATTGCGGCTCTCGGCGTAGTCGGCCGTCAGGAATCATAGGTAGATTGGAGAGCATGGCTACTTCCGGAGACTTCGTGCAACTGCATAACCATACGCACTATTCGCTGCTCGACGGCGCTTCGAAGATACCGGATCTGGTCAAACGCGCCAAGGAACTGAACATGCCGGCCGTCGGCATCACGGATCATGGCAACATGCATGGCGCCTATGAGATGTGGAGCACCGCAGTCAATGCGGACATCAAGCCAATCATCGGCATCGAAGCCTATGTCACGCCGGAAACCGCACGCCAGGACCCGACCCGAGTGAGCTGGGACACCAACTGGAACCCGGATCTTGACCCGAACCATCGCAAACGCAACCCCAACGACGTGTCCGGCGGCGGCCTGATCACGCATCTGACCATGTGGGCGGAGACCGACGAAGGCCTCGTGAACCTCATGAAAGCCTCGACCGACGCGAACCTGGAAGGGCGTGTCATGCGTTACCCGCGCATGGACAAGGAGATCCTATCCAAGTATTCCAAGGGGATCATAGCCTCATCCGGTTGCCCTTCGGGCATCATCCAAACCCGATTGCTGCTCGGTCAATTCGATGAGGCACTACGTGCGGCGGGGGAGCTGCAGGACATCTTCGGCCGAGACAATTTCTACATCGAATTCATGGACCACGGGCTGAATATCGAAAGACAGGTGACCGACGGGCTGCTTGACATCGCCAAAAAGCTCAATGCGCCGTTGCTGGCGACCAACGATTCCCATTACGTGCGTGCGGAGGATGCCGGCGCGCAGGACGCCATGCTGTGCATCAACTCCGGCTCCACCCTCGACGAGCCGGGACGATTCAAGTTCGACGGTACCGGCTACTACCTGAAATCCGCCGAAGAGATGCGTGAACTGTTCAAGGACCTTCCCGAGGCATGCGACAATACACTGGAGATCGCCGAACGCTGCAACGTGATGTTCGACGATCATGAGGATGGCGCCTTCATGCCTCAGTTCGACTGCCCTGAAGGATGGGACGAGACCTCGCTGTTCCTGAAGAAGGTCGAAGAGGGCCTGGAAAAGCGATATGACGGCAATCCGCCGATCGAGGTGCTCAAGCAGGCCGACTACGAATGCGGCGTAATATGCCAGATGCAGTTCTGCGGTTACTTCCTTGTCGTGGCCGACTACATCAACTGGGCCAAGACGCACGGTGTGATGGTGGGGCCCGGCCGTGGTTCCGCTGCAGGCGCCATGGTGGCATACGCCATGGGCATCACCGAACTCGACCCGATCCAGCACGGTCTGATTTTCGAACGCTTCCTCAATCCGGAGCGAGTCTCCCTGCCTGATATCGACGTGGATTTCGATCCGGACGGCCGCGGCCGCGTACTCGACTATGTCGGCGAGAAATACGGTCGTGACAAGGTGGCGCAATGCGTGATCTACGGCACCATCAAAACCAAGCAGGCCTTGAAGGATTCCGCACGCATCATGGGTTTCGACTTTTCCATGGGCGAGCGCGTGACCAAGGCGTTGCCACCGGCGCAGACGGGCGGCAAGGACATCCCGTTGCATGATATCTTCGATCCGGCCTCGAAACGCTATGCCGAAGCGCGTGAGTTCCGGGAGCTGTACGATTCCGATCCGGATGCCAAGCGTGTGACCGATGAGGCGATGGGCATCGAGGGTCTGATTCGTCAGACCGGCGTGCATGCCTGCGCCACCATCATGGGTAGTGAGCCGATTACCAACACCTCGCCGCTATTGGAACGTACCGACGGTACCGTCACCACTACGCTCGAATATCACACGTGCGAAACGCTGGGTCTGGTCAAGATGGACTTCCTCGGGCTCTCCAACTTGACGGTGATTCGTGACACCCTGAACAACATCGAGGCGAACGGCAAGGACCGCATCGACCATACCAGGATTCCTTTGGATGACAAGGCCACGTACGAGTTGCTGTCGCGAGGTGACACCCTTGGCGTGTTCCAGCTCGATTCCGACGGCATGCGCTCGCTGCTGAAAACGTTGAAGCCCAGCAACTTCAACGATATCTCCGCGTTGATCGCCTTGTACCGGCCGGGCCCTATGGATATGGATTCGCATACCAACTATGCGAAGCGTAAGAACGGCCTGCAGAAGATCACGCCGATTCATCCCGAAGTGGCCGAACCGCTCAAGGAGGTGCTTGACGAGACCTATGGTCTGATCGTGTACCAGGAGCAGGTGCAGTCGGCCGCGCGAATTCTGGCGGGTTACTCTTTGGGTAAGGCAGATGTGTTGCGCCGAGCCATGGGCAAGAAGAAGCCGGAAGTGTTGGCCAAGGAGAAAATCCCGTTCTTTGCGGGCATGAAGGAGCATGGCTACTCGCAGGAGGCGGCCCAGGCCGTGTGGGACATTCTGGTGCCGTTCTCGGGGTATGCGTTCAACAAGGCGCATTCCGCCGCATACGGTTTGATCTCCTATTGGACCGCGTATCTGAAGACGCACTATCCGGTGGAATTCATGGCCGCCCTATTGCAGGGCGCCAGCACCAATAAGGACAAGACCGCACTGTATCTCGGCGAGGCGCGGCGCATGGGCATTCAGGTGCTGTCTCCGGACGTGAATGAGTCGGTATTCGAATATTCGGCGGTCGGCGATGTCGTGCGATTCGGTCTCGGCGCCATCCGCAATGTCGGCAGGAACGCCGTCGATGACATCATCAAGGAGCGCGAGAGCGGTCATGGCAAGTATGTGAACTTCCCGGATTTCGTGCGTCGCGTGCCGTTGAGTGCCTTGAACCGTCGTCTGGTGGAATCGTTGATCAAGGCCGGAGCCTTCGATTCGGTCGATCCGAACCGTCGTGCGCTGTTCACCATTCATGAGGCTGCCATCAATTCGGTGGTGGGCATCAAGCGCAAGCAGGCGGAAGGCCAGTTCGATCTGTTCTCCGATCTGGATGATTCGGCCGAACAAGACGGCATGGGAGACGCCATGGTGAGCGTGCCGGATGTGGAGGAATGGGATAAGAAGACTAAGCTCAACTTCGAGCGTGAGATGCTGGGACTGTATGTGTCCGACCATCCGTTGAGCGGCATGCAGTCGGTGTTGTCGAGTCTGCGTGAGATGTCGATCGCGCATCTGATCGATCGCGCCGGAACCATGCCTGACGGGCAGCAGGTCACGGTAGCCGGGCTGATTACGAATGTGGACCGTCGCGTATCGAAGAAGGGCAATCCTTGGGCGATCGTCACCATCGAGGATTTGGAAAGCTCCATCCAGTGCATGTTCTTCGGCAAGGTATATGAAGCGGCCGCGCCGGAACTGGCGGTCGACACCGTAGTGCAGATTCGGGGCCAAGTCGAGCGGCGCGACGAAACCGTGAGTCTGCGTGCCACGGAATTCCAGGTACCGACCTTGGAGGCGGAGGACGAGAGGCCGCTCGTGATCACGCTGCCGCAGGTTGCACTGAACCGTGATCATGTGATGCGGCTCGGGCGGATTCTGAACGATCATCCCGGCTATTGCGAGGTGAGACTTGCCATCATGGACGATCAGGGCAACGCCAAGGTGCTGACCTTCGGCGATCGCTTCCGCGTGAAGCGGGACACCTCCCTGTTCGCCGAGATCAAGATTCTTTTCGGTCCCAGCTCCCTGCCCATGGCCTGAATGAGGTCAGCGGGCCTCTTCGATGATGTTGCCTTCGGCGTCGATGTGCGGTGCGCCGTTGGCGATGCACTTGGCGACCACGCCCTTGGCCATACCGGCCGAAGCGATCAGCGTCACACCCATGAATACCGAGCAGACGATGCCGATGACCCATGCCGGTGTGAACGAGAGCGCCGCATCGAAGGCGATACCGGAGACGATCGCGCCGACGATGCCGCCAAGTGCGGTGGCGGAAATCGCAATGCCGGTCAGCTTGCCGACATCACGGCGGCCGTATTCGTGTGCAATCATGATGGATGGACCGATCGTGGCGGTGCAGGTGCCGATGCCGTAGAAGACCGCGGCGAGAATCGGCCCCCAATTCGTGGACGGGAAGCACAGGAACAGGCAGGCGAGCAGGCAGGAGACGGAGCCGACAAGCACGCCGCCCACCATGCCGAAACGGTCGAAAATCCAACCCAGTGCGACCTTGGCGACCAACACCACACCCATGTACAGCGACATGATGTAGCCGGCCCACACCACGCTATGGCCACCGGTGACCACTTCGGTGCCGTTGTTGTTCACGGACGTCATGTTGGAGACCATGTTCACGGAAACCGCGCCATTGATGATGCCGACGAACAGGAAGCCGAGTACCAGCAACCAGAATCCGGCATGCTTGCGAAGCACCTTCCAGCCCACGGCCACGTTCACTTCGGACAGTGAGTGCCCGCTCCTGCGTTCGGCCTCTTTGATCTCCTCGTCACTCAGTTCGGCGCCAAGCGGCAGCAGACCCTTCTCGCTCGGCTTGGTACGGAAGAAGATGACCGGAATCGGCAGTGCCGCGACCAAGCAGATCATGCCGACGACATAGGCGGTACGCCATCCGTAATTGGCGATGACGGTGCTGGCGATCGGGGAAAGGATCATGCCACCGAAGCCGGAGCCGCACAGGGCCGCGGATACGGCCAGACCACGCTTGAGGTTGAACCAGTTGGTCACCACGACGGAGATGAACAGACGTACGCCGGAAGTGATCAGCGTGCCGGAGATCGCCGCAAGCGCGTAGATCTGCCATGCGGAGGTGACGGCGGAATATCCGAACAGCAGCAACGCGGAGAGGATCACCAGGAAGGAGGCGATCTGGCGTGCGCCGAGCTTATCGATGAGCGCACCCATGAACAGCGTCGCCACGATGGAGATCAGTGATGCAAGCGACGTGCCGGTGTTGTACTGGCCGATGGTCATGTGCAGATCGGAGACGATATGCGCCTGGAACAGTGAGGAGCAGTTCACGAATGTCGTGTAGCAGGTGCACATCATCAGGAAACCGCCGATGACGATCCACCACCCGTAGAAGAACTTCGGTTTGGTGACCGTGGTGTTTTCGGGTGCCGTCGATGCGGGTGACGCTTGGGACATGGCGGTTCTCCTTGCCGTCGTGATCGCTGTTGATTGCTATGCAAACTAGCATCGTCATGTAACGCCGCCGCCGTAACACATCGTGGCATGACCACCCTTATGATCATGGGGTCCGGGGTGGTCGGCCGCGCTCATGGGGCGGGAATGTCTCACAATGCGGCTGAACGTGAGATTTCTGACAGGTCTCGTGACCCGACGTTGTTACGATGGGGCGTTATGAGCGAAGAAAACTATATGCGAATCATTGATCTGCGTGGTAGGAAGCTGACCCGAGCCGAAATGCTGGATGCTATGCCGCGTGCGGAGATGGGCACCAACGAGGCCACTGAACTCGTGCAGCCGATTCTCGACGACGTGAAGGCCCGCGGCGCTGCGGCCCTTCGCGATTTCGCGGAGAAGTTCGACCATATTCGCCCCGAGAACCTGCGCGTGCCTGTCGAGGTCATGAAGGCCGCCGTCGACGAACTCGACCCGGAGGTGCGTGCCGCCATCGAGGAGTCCGTGCGCCGTTCTCGCGCCGTATCCGCCTCCCAGGTACCGGCCCCGTTCCACACCGATCTGGCCGAAGGAGCCCGTGTGTCCGAGCGCTGGATTCCGGTGCAGCGCGTCGGCCTGTATGTGCCGGGCGGCAAAGCCGTGTATCCGAGCTCCGTCATCATGAACGTGGTGCCGGCACAGGCCGCAGGCGTCGAATCCCTCGCCATCGCGACCCCGCCGAGCCGCAACAATGCCGACGGTCTTCCCGACAAGACCATTCTCGCCACCTGCTCCATCCTTGGCGTGGATGAAGTCTATGCGGTCGGCGGTGCCCAGGCCGTGGCCATGTTCGCCTACGGTGCCAAGGGCTCCGAGCCGCAGGACGGTGAGATCCTGTGCGATCCGGTCGACAAGATCACCGGTCCGGGCAACATTTTCGTGGCTACCGCCAAGCGTATGGTCTCCGGCATCGTCGGCATTGACGCCGTCGCAGGTCCGACCGAAATCGCCATCATCGCCGACGGGGGTGCCAATCCGAGCTGGCTTGCCGCCGATCTGATCGGCCAGGCCGAACACGACGAGCTTGCCGGCTCCGTGCTCATCACCGACAGCGAGGATATCGCCGCCAAAGTGCAGGAGAATCTCAAGTACCGTGTGCCGCGCACCGAGCACGCCGAACGTGTCGAAACGTCGCTGCGCGGTCGTCAGTCCGGCATCATCCTCACCGACGGCATCGAACAGTCCATCGACGCGGCCAATGCATACGCGGCCGAGCACCTCGAAATCCAGACCGCCGATCCGGATGCAGTGATCGCCAAGATCCGCAATGCCGGTGCCATCTTCCGTGGCCCGTATTCCCCGGTGCCGCTGGGTGACTACATGTCCGGCTCCAACCATGTGCTGCCGACTTCCGGCACCGCACGTTTCGCCTCCGGCCTCGGTGTACACACCTTCATGAAGCCGGTCGAAGTCATCGAATACGACGAACAGGGCCTGAAGACCCTTGCCGCCCGTGTGAATGCCTTCGCCGTTTCCGAAGATCTGCCGGCGCACGGTGAATGCGTGCTCAGCCGTTTCATTGACGATCCGTACGACAAGGCGACCATCACGGAACAGGAAGAACGGGCGGGCCTGCGATGAGCGAAACCTCCAGCAATGCGATTCCGGCATATCTGCCGCTGCGCAACGACCTGATCGGTGAGGAACCGTATGGTGCTCCGCAGCTTGACGTACCGGTATGCCTCAACGTCAACGAGAACCCGTATGCGCCGGAACCGGCCGTGGTCGAAAGCATCGCGCAGCGTGTCAGAGAGATCGCCCCGACGCTCAACCGCTATCCGGATCGCGAGCATATCGCGTTGCGTCAGGCGTTCTGCGACTACCTCAAGAAGGAATCCGGCGTCGATCTGGTCGTGGATCAGCTGTGGGGCGCCAACGGGTCCAATGAGATCATGCTGCAGCTGTTCCAGGCTTTCGGAGGTCCGGGACGCATTGCCCTGGGCTGCGATCCAACGTATTCCATGTATCCGGAATATGCGCGCGACACCTTCACCCGGTGGAAGGTCGCACACCGCAATGCGGATTTCTCACTGAACGCCGAAAACGTCATTGAGGCCATTCATGACGTCAAGCCGGCCATGATCGTGCTTACCAGCCCGAACAATCCGACCGGCACGCCTCTTGCGATGGATGATCTGAAACGTATTCTCGAGACGGCCAAGACCGCAGAGGTCGTCGGGGCCGCCGAAGGCGTGCATCCGGTGGTCGTGGTGGATGAGGCCTATGTTGAGTTCCGCGATCCGGGCACGCCGACCGCGCTCGAACTCATCGACGAATACGAAAACCTCGCCGTGAGCCGTACCATGAGCAAGGCCTTCGCCTTCGCGGGTGCACGTGTCGGTTATCTCGCGGCCAGCAAGGGCATCATCGACTGCGTGCGTATCGTGCGCATGCCGTATCACCTGTCCGCAGTAACCCAGGCGGCGGCCTTGGCGGCCTTCGACCATACCGATGAGCAGCTCAGCCGTGTGGCTCACCTGCGCGAAATCCGCAATGCCACCGCCGCATGGCTTCGCGAGCAGACCTACAAGGGTCGGCCGCTCGAAACCGCTGCAACGCAGTCCAACTTCATTCTCTTCGGCGGTCATTTCGACAATCGCGAACGCGTTTTCGACGAACTGCTCAAACGTGGCGTACTCATCCGCGTGGTCGGCCCCGACGGTTGGATGCGCGTATGCATGGGTACCGACGAGGAGATGGCGCGTTTCCGCGAAGCGTTGGTCGAAGTGCTGCGTATTGTGGAACAGGACTGAACCATACCAATAAAGGAGTCGCAACCATGGCGCGTACCGCAACCATCGTTCGTGAGACCAGCGAATCCAAGGTTGAACTGAGCCTGAATCTCGACGGCACCGGCAAAACCGACATCGACACGTCGGTGCCGTTCTATAACCATATGATGACCGCGCTCGGCAAGCATTCGCTGATTGATCTGACCATCAAGGCGACCGGTGATACCGACATCGACGCGCATCATACCGTGGAAGACATCGCCATCGTATTTGGCGAGGCGTTGAAGCAGGCGCTTGGCGACAAGCGTGGCATCCGTCGCTTCGCCGATGCCACCGTGCCGTTGGATGAGGCGCTGGCCAAGGCGGTAGTCGACATCTCCGGCCGACCGTACTGTGTGTGCAGCGGCGAGCCGGAAGGCTTCGAATATTGTATGATTGGAGGCCATTTCACGGGTTCGCTCGTGCGCCACGTCATGGAATCCATCGCCAACCACGCCGGCATCTGCCTGCATCTGCAGGTGCTTGCCGGTCGTGATCCCCATCATATTGCCGAAGCCGAATTCAAGGCACTGGCACGTGCGTTGCGTTTTGCCATCGAACCGGATCCACGTGTGGACGGCATCCCCAGCACCAAAGGTGCTTTGTGATGAGCGACAAGGATTTGAATCCGGACGATTTCAACGCCGATGACATGCATTTCAGCGAGGAGGAGCTGGAAGCCGCCATGGCAGGATTCGAACGCGAGTTCAACGAAGCCGAAGCGGCCAAGCAGCGGGAATCGCAAGCGGAAAAGACCGATGACGACAGCGATGCCGCCGACGTGCTGAATGCGGCGCAATCCTCCCTCCAATTCGAGGATGAGCTGCAAGGTCTGCTCGGCAATCGTGCGAAGACGGCGGTGATCATAACTCGGCTGACCTCGCCGCAACTGCTTGCCGCCTTCTGCCAGATTTCCGACATCTCCGCGCAATGCGTCGGCTCCGAGCAAGGCGCCGTCGCCATACTGCGCAATCTGGATGGCGACGGTCCCGAGGCGGCCGCCAGGGACATCACCACGGTGGTGGCCGGTATGCCAGTGATCCTCGCGGTGAACCGTGCGGACAAGCTTGAGGCGACATTGTATGTGGAGGGCGAATCCGGCCAGACCTTCGCGCCGCCGGTGCTGTTCACCTCCACCGCATCGTTCGTGGAAGACCTCATGCTCGGTATCACCGATCTGGATGGTCTCAAGGATTCCGGTCTCACCATTGTGGATTCGGCTGACCTTGACCGTGACGATGCCATGAAGGTCATCGCCGAGCATACGAGATTCGGACGCGGCGGTGCCGCCATCGAATAGCTTTTCGGACAACCGGACCAATCGAACAAAGGAGAATGCCCATGACTTCCGTTGTGGTTTTCGACTATGGTTTCGGCAACGTGCGCTCCATGGTGCGTGCGTTGGCCAATCTTGACATTGATGTGACGCTCACCTCCGACCATCGGCAGGCGCTGGAGGCCGACGGTCTCGTGGTGCCGGGCGTGGGTGCCTTCGCGGCCTGCATGGAAGGCCTCAGAAGCGTCGGAGGCGATATGGTAATCAAAGATCGCCTCCGTGCCGGCCATCCCGTGCTCGGCGTATGCGTGGGCGAACAGATCATGTTCGAACGTGGTATGGAACATGGTGATGGCGAGCCCGGTCTTGGCCTGATCAGGGGAGACGTGGAATTGCTCGACGCCGACGTGGTGCCGCACATGGGTTGGGATACCGTCGAAGCTCCGGAAGGCTCCGTACTGATGAAGGGCGTGGAACACGAACGGTTCTACTTCGTGCATTCCTTTGCCGCAATGGGTGCCGCACCGGCCGACATGTCGACCGACCAGATCGATTTCGGCGGTGCCGAGGAACATGTGACCTGGTGCACCTATGGTCGCAGCCGTTTCGTCGCCGCCTACGAACGCGGGCCCCTGTTCGCCACGCAGTTCCATCCGGAGAAGTCCGCCGAAGCCGGTGCACAACTGTTGCGCAATTGGATCGCGACATTCTGATTGTCCATTCGATCGTCGGTGATTTTCCGTGTTCTCCTTACCGTCGCCGACTGTAGAACGCTGATTTGAGAAAAGAGGTAATGACATGTCTTTGACGTTGCTCCCCGCAGTCGATGTTCGTGACGGCAAGGCCGTGCGCCTGCGTCAGGGTGAATCCGGTTCCGAAACCGACTACGGCTCCCCGTTGGAAGCCGCCCGCACATGGGTGGAGTCCGGAGCGCAGTGGATTCATCTGGTCGACCTCGACGCGGCCTTCGGCACGGGCGATAACCGCGATCAGTTGAGCGCCATCGTCAGGGAGCTTGGCGATAAGGTCAATATCGAAATGTCCGGCGGCGTGCGCGATGACGCCTCGCTTGACGCGGCCCTCAAAGCCGGCGCGGCCCGCGTGAACATCGGCACCGCGGCGCTTGAGAATCCGGATTGGACCGCATCCGTGATCGGCAAGTACGGCGATCGTGTGGCCGTCGGCCTTGACGTTCGAGGCCATACCCTTGCCGCCCGCGGTTGGGTGAAGGAAGGCGGAGACCTGTTCGAGACCATGAAGTTCCTCGACGCCGCCGGTTGCTCGCGGTACGTGGTCACCGATGTGGCGCGCGACGGCATGATGAGCGGTCCGAACATCGAGCTGCTGCGTGAGGTCGCTGAGCGCACCGATGCCAAGGTCACCGCATCCGGCGGTATTTCCACACTCGATGATTTGCGCAATATCAAGGAACTCGCCGAGCTTGGCGTCGATTCCGCGATTCTCGGCAAATCGCTCTACGCCCGTGCTTTCAGCCTTGAGGAAGCGCTCGAAGTCGCACGGTAGGCATCGGCCTGAACACGCTACTTCTTGGCTGTACGTCTGCGCATCGCGAGCAGCCAGGAAGTAGCGCACATGCAGAGCACCGTCACGGTGGTGACGCCGGCAATGATTTTCATGGTGGCGTCCGAGTCGTGTCGTCTGTGCAGTATGAGCGGCTTGTCCGACGATGCCGTGCCGCCGTGCCGCATTGTCGCTTCGCCGTTGAGCCGTGGACCGCGCAGAGTGTCGGATAGGGACAGTGCCAAGGCGTTCTGCGGATCCATGATGCCCCATCCGATGGTGGTGTTGCGCTGATCGGAATGAGGACGATTCGCTGAGACGAGGATGCGCTGCCTCCACTGGGCCGGTGTCTCACTCGGGTATCGTGCGGCGATCAGTGCCGCTTCGGCGCTCACATAGGCGGTAGCGAAGCTTGTGGATGAGGCGTCCGTAGCGAACACGCAATCCACGCCTCCCGGGATGGTCGATGCCGTCATCATGCCCGGTGCCGCAACGTCCACCTGATCACCGTGCACGGAATCCTCAGTGACGTTCAAGTCGGTGTTCAGCGCGGTGACGCCGACGACCTCGCCGTAAGCCGCGGGGTAGCGTGCACCGTCCTTGGTACTGGTGGAAGTCAGCCGGTTGCCGGCGCTGGCGACAATGAGGCTCCCATGCGATTCCGCATATTGCACGGCCTGTCTCATCTGCGGAATGTCACGGGTGTCGCTTAACGAGATGTTGATGATCTGCGCATGATGGTCGACTGCGTATATTATGGCCTGACTGACCATTTCCATGGATGGTGCGCCCGTTTGCCGACCATTTTCCTCACGGATGTTCTCGAACACCCGGATCGGTAGAATGGTGGCCTCCGGTGCGAGTCCTTGCACCGAGGATCCCTGTACGTTGCGGGCGGCGATGATGCCGGCCACGGCGGTGCCGTGACTGTAGGTGTCGGTCGTGCCGTTGGTGGGATCTTCCTGAAGGTAGCTGACACCTGGAACCACGGCGTCTTTGAGATGAGGATTGTCCACATCCACACCCGAATCGATGACTGCGACGGTTACGCCTTTGCCGGTGGATTGTTGATGCAGGGTGTCAGGATCGAACAGATCATTGGTCCACGGGCGTTGCGTGATGTAGTTCTCGACACCCGCCTGGCACTGCTCCTGCCCGTCCGCGACGGCGGCGTCGACCGACATGCCTTTCGATTCGGCGGAAACGGTCGGAGCCGAGCCTGCCGCCGCGGTGGTGAGTTGCACGCCTTGGGGGAACACGTCGATCCATGCGCGCGGAATGGTGCGAACGTCATTGCCGGAATAGCCGAGCCGCTTGAGTATTTCCTCGGAGGCCTCGGGGACGGGGTAAGCCGTACCCGTGGAGTCGATGGCGAATACGGTTCCTTTGTCAGAGGTTCCTATCGCCGCCCGGACCAATGCTCCCGCTCCGTCTCGCATGGTTACGGAATCGGAATGACTGCCGTCTGTGGAAGCTTCATAATCGCAGGTGACGGCCAGTTGCGCATGCGATGGGGTCGCCTTACCGGAGGAATGCAACGGATATACGGCGCACGCCGATGACCTGCCTTGCGCCGAAACGAGTGCGTCGACCGGCCAGGTGTCGGGAATCACCGATGTCGCGGAATTGGAGAAGTACTGGAAATCGGTGGCGCTGAGCGTACGTGGCTGCGTGAGGCGTTCCGGTTTTCCGATGATGTACAGACCGTAGGTGAAATCGCTGAGGGCGGACAGGGATCCGTCCGGCATCACGACGTATCTGGTCTGTCTGGCATCCCCCTGTTGCTGTACCACACCGCCGACCGTCACATCGACGCCATGCATGCCGATAATCTCACCTTCATTGTGCAGGGCGATGGGTTCCATGGCATCGCCCTGCTCGAACAGGTTGATCCACTGCGTGGTGGCGGTGATGACGGCCGTCTGCGGCATGCCAAGCGCTCTCAGATAGGCGTCGCGTGACGTTGGTTCGGAGGGGAGTTGGTATCGATGGGATCCGGTGACCAGATAGTCGATGCCATCCACGGAAGCGACTATGGCCTCGCGTGAGGTCTGTTTTTTTGTGTTGGCGTTGCTGACGGTCGTGTCGAGACCATGCTCGGAAGTGCAGCTGCGGATGGATCCGGTGATCAGATTGTCACGGTCCGGCAATGAGTCCGGTGCGCCGAGAATGCCTATGGTGGAACCGATGGGAATGCCCTTGAGCTGGTCATCGGCAACGGTGAGCACTTTGAAATCGGATGAGGGGATCAACAATCGTGCGCTGATGGCGTTGATGACGGGATGCAGCGTGCCGTGGGAGCTGACATAGCGTGCCGCAGAGCCTTTGGCCACGATGAGTTTGTTGTTCTCCCAACCGGATGGCAGCGAAGGGCTGATGATGCCGTAGAACATGCTGATGAGCATGGCGATGATGGTAAGGCCCACACCGACTATCACCGGAGTCTGGTTCTTCTTCGGCATCAGCTCCACGCCGTCCGGAATGCCACTGGTGAATGCGGTGACCAGACGACGCCGTGAATAGCTTTGCGCTTCGGAAAGATCCTTCTTATCTGCCATGACAACATCCTTTATGCGGCAAGAGCGACGAATATCACAGGGTGATCGCCAGATAGGCGAGTGGCGGAAGCATCATGATGCATAGGGTTTCCGCTGCATCGGCCATGCGGGTGGCGAATAGCGACCGTCTGCGTGTGACATGCGTGAACACGATGGTCGCCAAAGCGCAACACAGCATCAGCATGGTCAGGGGAATGCTGAATTCCGGATGCATGCGCACGCTCATCAGGCCGGTGCATATGATGCCAAGACCTGCAGCGCTTACGGTAACGCACATCTCACGCAACGTATGAATCTGGCGCGAGTCAAGCAGCATGGCGAGGAATGCGACCAGGCAGATCACCGCCCCGAGTGGTGTACTGAGGGAGTTGAGCAATGGCATGGCGATGAGCAGCATCGTGGCGACGCTCACCCGTCCGATGAACAGCATGGTGGAGCCGGTAATGTAGCGTTGTTTGACCTCGGCGTAATCGATCGGTTCCGGCAGGGCGAAGATTTCCGCATCGCTATGAGGGCTTTGCACGCTGATGCGGGCGAACGACAGACACATCCAAGGCAGTGCATTCGCAGCCAAGGCGGCGAACATCGTCGCAATGATCCAGATGTTCGCCATCCATGAAGGCAGCAATGTGGAAAGTATGCCCGGAATGGCTGCCAACAGGCCGATGATGATCGGAATGAAGCCATAGGGTCGTGTGCTAGGGGCGGCGACGGCCATCAGGCATCCCGAAACCAGCAGTCCTGCACTGGCTCCGACCAGCGGCAACGTGTGAAACGCCTGATCCGGTACGAGGTACGAAGCCAGTTGATAGCCTCCCACCGCGGCGAAAATGCTTGCGGTCAGTCCGATGACGGTGGCCTGTACGGTCATGGTCTTGCCGTGTAGCAATGCAGCCAAGGCGATCAGTACTACGGAAAAGCCGATGCCAAGCGCGGCGTTCCATATCGAAACGGGAAACAATGCCAGCCAGCCGGCACTGACGGCGAGCATGCCCACGCTGATGAGCAATGAGGTGAGCGTGGTGTGATCCTTGGTCCAAGGACGGTAGACCCGTTGCACACTCGCGCCGACGGCTTCGACCACGTCGTCATACACGATGTCCGTGTCGACTGACGCGCCGGGCTCCAGCGTAAGTACGCTCTGATCGGATACATGCTGTTCCGCGAAAGTTCGTGAGGGGGAGAGCGGTTCCCCGTCAGCGGTAATCAATCGGTATCCGCCATACACGATGGAGGGGTCCAGTACGCCGAGCCTGCGGGCGATGTCCGGAAGAAGGTCCGCAACGATCGGTCCGTCCGAGACCGTGAGCGTAATGGTACGGGTGTTATAGGCGATCGTCAGTCGCCGCATGTTCGCACTGGGAACGTGCGGTAGGGGAATGGGGGCCGCCGATCGTGGACGGACAGGGGGATCATACGGCATTGCACCCGCTTTGAAATTCATATCTTCTATCTTTTCTCTCGCAAAATTCCGTATGTGACAAATCTATATTTATGACTACTGATGTGAAATAATATAGACTCCTTCTGTAAAAATCCACCGAGGATGACTCTTGATGAAAGTACGGGGGTATATCGCATATGCTGCCGAAAACTTTTAATCAATCATGCAAATGATGTAAAGTTTTTTTGGGACGACAAAAAACGCGGAAGACGTACGGTTAAGAGATTGTGTTGTAATTGAGAATTTAGCTATATTCGGATAGGCATATTTGATATAAAAGGGGTTTCTTTTATGGAAAGTTAGAGGGTATACAATTGCGAAATCCGTAGACTTAAATTACTCTGAGAAGAGTCGTTGCATTGATGGGGGCATTGCTGTCATCCAGTGTGACGCGAATAAAGAATGGTTCTCTACGGGAGGGAAACGAAACATGGCGGAAAAAATCAGAGCAGAGGAAGGCGCCATTGAAAAGGGCGCCGCTGCGGTTGAAAACGCACGACTTGGCATCGATAACCGCATTAAGGATATCGAGTCGAAGATGGCTGAACTTGGCTCATTCTGGAGCGGCGATGCCGCCAACTCCTTCAACACGCTGATGATGAGCTGGCAGGAGAAGGCCAGCGCCCTGAACCGCATTCTTAACGATCTGCGCGATAATCTGCGCGGCACCGCCAAGGATCAGGCCGCAAACGAGGAAGACAACCAATCCCGCACGTCCAAGTTGCAGTCCCTGCTGGGCTGAAGGACGAGAAACATAGACAAGCTGTAAGGAGAAACAACAATGGTGAGCTCTTTTTCCGTTCGTCCCGAGCAGGTGGATGTTCTTTCCGCCGATATCGCCAATGATGCCAAAGGTATCGCTCAAGAACTCGACAATCTCGACACCCAGGTGAAGTCCTTGATCGAGCAATGGGATGGTGCGGCCCGTGAGGCATACCATCAGGCCCAGCGTGATTGGAACGGCAAATTGCAGGAGATGAACCAGATTCTGGGGCAGATCTCTCAGGCGACCTCGCAGATCGCCCAGCAGTATGTCGAGTCCGACGCCCGTTCCGCGGGACGCTTCTAAAACATCGGGATTCGGTGAGGTCGGGACATCCCCGCACAGGGTGGGGCATCCCGACCTCACCGCCTCGTATGCAATCGATGACATGATGGGAAGAAGGGGGACAGATGGTTGAAAAAGTCAGCCTGCAGCCTGAAACGGTGCAAACCCTGGCGAAAGATTTGAACGGCATGGGAGAGGATGTACGGGACGCCGATGCCCAATGGAAGGGTGCGACGCGCGGAAACGCCAACTTCTTCGAACAGATGCTTGAGAAGGATCTCAAGCGGTCCGCTCGGGCGTTCCGGCGATCCAGGGAGCGTCTTCACGAGGCGGTGCAGGAGTATGCACAGCGGCTGAGCACCACTGTGGACATCTTCACCAAAACCGAGGAATCACAGATGGATGCCATCAATGACGCCCAAGCCAAGGTGGCGGCGGCGCCGTCCGCGGATTCCACCGGACATGCTTCGGCATCCGGGATGGCGAAAATCATCACGTTGGATGAGTCCTCTTCGGACGGCGGGTCGGTGTCCGCCGGTTCGTCGTCTTTCCGAGTAGGGGTGGTGCTGTGATGGTGCGGTTCGGGCGTCGGGGGCGGTTGCCCGGTATGGTGTCGGCGTTGACGTCCTGCCTGCTGTGCGCGGGCCTGTGCGCGGGATTGTGCGCGCGGACGGCGGCGGCGGACGGGACGGTCGACTGGCGCATCGAGGACATGGGCGTGCGCGACGCGTGGGATGCCGGACTGACGGGCAAGGGCGTGAAGGTCGCGGTGATCGACGACCAGGTCGTGCGGGACTATCCGGCCCTGGCGGACGCGGACGTGACGTACAGGCTGGCGCTCTCGCATGGCGACTCGTGCCACGACGTATACGACAAGAACCGGGTCATGTCGAAGCGGGACATGACGCTGAGCACTGCCGACGGGTTCAACATGACCCATGGCACCCACATGGTCGCCCTGATCGTGGGCAACGGGAAGGGCTATGACGGCGGCGCCGGCATCCAGGGCATCGCGCCGGACGCGTCGGTGATCGCCTACCCGTATAACTTCGCCATTACCGGCTCGCTCGGCGGATTCTCGAACTTCGATGCCTGCGTGGATGCCGACGGGAACGGTGTCGAGCAGCTCGTATCCAGTGTCACCGACGCGGTGGATTCGGGCGCGCGCATCATCAACATGTCGTTCCTGGGCGCGGCGGACTGGGACTATTACCGGGCGGGCCTGCATGCGCTGCGCCATGGCGTGATCTTGGTGAGCGCAAGGGACAACTCCACCGAAGCGGGCCTGTACGACCTGGTGGGCGTGCCGACCTCCAGCAATTATTTTCCCGGGACGGTGACCGTCAACTCCCTGGCGCGGGACGGCACGGTGTCGGCCACATCGGATGTCATGGACGGCAACGTGTCGATCCTGAGCCCCGGGGCCGACATGCTCGGATACGGCTTCACCAACCGGCGCGAGCTCTTCCCCGGCGATGGCGGCACGTCGATCGCGGCGGCCGACCTGACGGGGTATCTGACGTTGGCGGTGCAGAAGTGGCCTGAGGCGACGGGCAACCAGATCCTGCAGTCCCTGGTGCGCAATACGAAGGGTAACGATTCGGGCGAGGCACGGCTGGACGAGGAGCATCGCACGGGGTTCGGCGCGGTGGACCTGCCGCGCCTGCTGTCGGTCGACCCGACGGGCTATCCGGACGTGAACCCGCTGCTGGAGTGGGCGGTCAAAGCCAGCGAACGGCACGAGGAGACCAAGGGCATGTACACGGAGCATCCCGATTGGACGGACGCCACGTTCGCGGAGAGCGACCCGTTCTCCCCGAGCGGCGAGAAAGTCACCTGCACGACGGCGTGCGCACTGGTCGGCCGGGAGTACCGGCGCCAGGCACGGGCGTGGCGGAAGGTGGAGCAGTGTCGCAGGGACGGCGGTTCGGATTGCATGCGCTGGTCGGCGACCGCCACCGCCGACCAGGCGGACAGGCAGGCGGACGCGGACGCGGATGCGGGTTCGTCGGCGTTGCCGAGATGGGTGGTGCCGGTGGCCGGCGTGGCCGCGCTGGTGGTGGTCGGCGGAATCGTGTCGGCCGTGGTGGCGCGGCGTCGTGCCCGTGGCCGGCGCCGGCCACCGCAGGGGCCGGCCGCCGCAGTGGGTGGCGGGCCGGCGTATCCGTCCGGGGTCCCGCCGGTGCGGTATCCGCCGTCCGCCGGCCCGCCGGCCCAACAGCCGCCATTGCCGCCACGACGGTAGGCCAATCGTAATTGAACAACATCTGGAAAACGCATTCAGGAAAGGACGAATATGGCCTTTAAGGAAAAATCAACGGGCAAAAGCAACTATGAGGAACTGCTGTCGATGATTGCGCGGACGACCCAGTGGGAGTTCCCGGATGAGATCACACGGTTCTGCGATGCGATGGACAAGGCCTCCGACGCATTGGGGCGTGCTGGGACCGTACTGCAGGAGGATGGCGTGTTCGAATGCAGCGCTCGTGACACCGCATTGGCATGTTCCGACCGGATCGTCCAAAATATCAGCGATGCCGATTTCACCGCCATGGCGAAGCGATTCCGGCAGCGTATCGAAACGTTCAACGATGTCATTTGCGAGGCGCAGAACGTTCGTCTTCCCGGTGACAAGTTGAGCAAGGAATCCGAGCAGGCCATCATGAACGCCACCGAGCCGATGGACTGGATCGTGCCGGGACTTGGCACCGTGACGGGGGTTATGGGGATCGCCGGTGCGAATTTGATCTCCCGGATGCTTGCCAGCAACCGAGAAGAGGAGGCGAAAAAAGAATACAAGCGACTGATAGAAAAGGTCCGAGGCGGAGCGCCTCAGGTTGATTCTTTTCGCGCGGTTGATGTGAATGGGATCTGGCCGGCTCCCTCCACCGATGGCTCCAAGGACAAGGCAATCGGGGATTCCCCCCTTACCAATGGGTCGAACAACAAGGGATCGGGCGGTGGCCTGTCCACCATCGGTGCCGCAGGTGCGGGTGTCGGCGGCGGTACCGCTGCCGCAGGCGTGGCCGCAAAGGGCGCCGTTTCGGATTCCGCCAATGCCTCCGCCACGGCTTCGAATGCCGGCCTGTCCGCCGCCGGTATGTCGGGTGGGACGGGCCGTTCCAATGTGCCGGGATTCGATGGAGTCGGAAGCGGTTCCCGCTCGGACGGGCTGGTGTACGATCCGGCGACCGGCAGGTGGGCCTACCGCAAGGACCACATGTCGGTCGATGGCGGCATGGACGGTCTGAACGGTGCGGGCTCGCTGCATGGTGGCCTGGGGCGTACGGCGATGGCGGCCAGCGCCGGCGTGGGAGTCGGCAGCACCTTGGCTGCGGGGCGTCTCGCGGGCTCGGGTTCGTCCATGGGTGTACTCAGCGGTGGTGCCGGCGGCGCCGGCGGTGCGGGGTTGGCCTCGCTGAGCGGTGCTGGCATGGGATCGTATTATGCGAACGAGCCGGTGCGGGCAACCGCCGTATCCTCATCGATCAAGGGCGCCACCGGCATGGCAGCGGGTCTGCCGAGAACCGGGTCGGCATCTTCCGCGGAGGCGGCTTCCACGCGTGGCATGACTCCGGCGATGATGGGTGCCGGGCGTGGTGCCTCTTCGAGCAAAGGTGACAAGCGCCATAACACGTTGGGGTATATCGCACCGACGATTGAAGACGACGACGAATTCATTCCCAAGCCGCTCGCAGCGATGGCAGGCCATCGCAAGCGCTCGGGCGAGTGACCGAAACCACTGGAAGAGAGAGGAAGGGGAAACCGCTTATGGCATCACAATGCATACTTTACAATCCTGACGATCTGGCTAAAACGGCGCAGGCATACCAGGAAGCCTCCAACGGGTTTGCTACGGCGAAATCCGCATTCGTGAAGACCGGAGCCGGCAACCCCGGCTTTGGTTTGTTCATGATGGCGTTATATCCTCCATATATTGCGTGCAAGATTGCGACGCAAGGGTATCTGGGCAATATCGGGCAGATGGCGGAAAAGCTGTCCACGGCGTTGCAAGGCGCATCGGAAGACAGTCAGCAGGTCGAATGCAAGTGCCAGGACCGGATCGATAACCTGCAAAAGCAGATTGATGAACACGGCGAACGCCTTACGGCACTCGAGAACAAGCAACATGACAGCGACGTCATTGGCGGTGGTGCAGGCGGTACCGGCACCGTTGGTGGCGGTGGTGTCGTTGGTGGCGGTGGCTCGGCCGATTCTTCCGGCGCCTCCGGAATGCACAGCATTTCGACACCGGCACAGGGGTCGTCAGCGGATACCTCGACGGGCGAAACCGACGATGCGCGGACTTCATATGCTCCGATCGCCACCGCGAACGGGGCCGGTTCCGGTACACGGCAAGGTGCGGGAGCGGCCGATGCCGTGCAGCCGACCGACCAGAAGACCAAGGACACCATCAACACCGTCGGTATCGATACCAATGGTGATGCCAAGGATGATTATTCCCTGAACCTTACGGGGGGTGACATCCATGCGACGGTATTGGAGGACGGTTCCATCAAACTGTCCAAACGGGACTCCGCATCCGTGCCGATGCCTCCCGGGGCCAACGCGGGGAAATCCGGCTCCTTCAGCATCGATGCCGACCACGATGGCAAGGATGATGTTTCCATGACTCCCGATGCGGGTGCGGACGCCCGCATCAGCATATTCGACAAGGACGACTCCAAATATGCGGCCATCGATTTCGACAATGATGGCGACTATGACGCCGCGGTGCGCATCGGCGACTCCGAGATGGCGCGTGAGGCCATGCGTAAGGAGACGGAGGAATCGGTGTGGCGGTCCATCGCGGCCAAGGATCCGCTAGGCAGAACAGCCGACGAATTGAAATCGCTGTATCAGGACCGCGACATCGTGGAGCTGCCTCAGCGCAGTGAGATCAAATAGAAAGGAGGCGTCGTAACATGACTGATTCCTCATCGGAGCCAACATACTCATGGGCGAAAAGGGTAAACGACAATAAGGGACTTTTCGAATCCGCCGGAGCGATCGCAAAGCAGGCTTTGGAATCGTCTCAACAGGTTTCGGCGGCGGGATCGGCTGCCGAAAAGGGCCTGACGGAGAAGATTCATGGTGGTTTCGCCAAGGCGCGCATTGCCATTACGGCGGTTGACGCGTTATGCAAAGCCATCTTCGGATACAGTCCCGTCGATGAGTGGATCAAGAAGCCATTCTTCGGTGATTGGGATGATCTGCGTGCCACCGCCAACCAATGGCGGGCGTTGGCCGAATCGCTGAGTGCGCTGCAAAGTGCCGTGCGCAACGTCTCCTCCAATGTCGATGAGACGTCCTGGTCCGGCAAGGCGGCCGATCTGTTCGTCATTCGTAACAATAGCCTTGCGGAGACTGCCGGCAAGGGGCCGCAGCCGTGCCTCGAAGTGGCGCAGGCGCTGGAGGCCCTGGCGGATGAGGTCGATGGAACGTTCGACATGGTCATGGACGGAATCGAACTGCTTATCGAACTGCTGGCCGCGGATGCCGCCGAATTCAGCATACCGGTTGTGGGACCGCTCGTCGGAACCGCCCAGGCTGCGGTCGATGTCGGGGTGGCGATTGACTTTGCCGTGAAAGTGACGGAATATATCGCCACGTTGTTGGGAGCCATCGCTGATTTCGTCGGGGTTGCATCCACCATGGTGAATCTGACGAGCGAATCCCAGTCGGCATTGGACCAGTTCGGTACCGGAAGCGGCGGTGCCAGTGGCGGCAGCGCCACCGCTGGCGGCGGTGGCGGCTTTGGTGGCGGCGGTGGTGGCGGCGCATGGTAGGGCCGCTCGTGTAATGCCGATATTCATGCCATGTAATTGCACAATATAGAAGGAGCGCCATGGGAAACGTGGATATTGAAATTTTCATGCAACGTCTGGATGCGATTTCCGCTCGACGCAAAGCGATGCAATCCGAGCTTGCCCGAGAGAGGCATCGTGTCGACGAACTGATCGCCGAACGCAGGAAGAACATCGAGGAGCGGCGTCGCAAAGGCGACAACGGTCGTGCTTGGCAGGTGCTGCAGCAGCGCATCGACATGGGTGAAACCTGTGAGAGTGACATTCTTTCGGGCATCGACAAGTCCCCGGAGGCGCGTGAGGTGCGCGGGTATGCCGGCAAGCTGGCGGGCTATATGCGCGATTATGTTGAGGATGTGGATGATCCGGACAACGAAGCCGCTCAGGGACGCGTCAAACTGGACGAACAGATGAAGCGTCTGCATGATCTGGAATCGCGACTGAATGTCCAGGCATGATGGTGGTGCGGCATCCGCACCATCCGCGGAATCCGTCAGGCGGGGCGGTCATGGCGGCGCGCGGCCGGTAGTGCAGCGGAGCCTGGATGGTGTGGCTCTCGCCAGTGCCGCATTGTTCGGTTTCGTCGCGGTCGTCGCACTGACGGCATCCTTGATGTCTCCGTCCGTGCAGGAGCAGGCGCGTGATACGCCGATGGTCCTGTTCGCCGGAATGACGCTGGCGGTAGCGTTGTGTGACTGGCTATGTCTGAAAGGCATCCGTGACCATGACCGTGCCATGTCGTTGGGCGCGTTCGCGTGTTCGGTGATGCTGGCCGTATGCGGTGGCGCGGCGGCCTCATTCATGATTCGATGCACGCAGCCGATGACGGCCGGTGCGCTGTTCGCATCCTGCTACGTGGCTGTGAACATGACGCTGATGATGGTCCTTGTCGCCGATCCGACCATCGGAGGGGCAATCGTTGCTACGTTTGCGTCGTCGGTGCCCTTGATGCTGATATGCGCCGTCGCACTGATCCATACGCTGCATGTGCGGTTGCTGGTCGGTTTCGTGCTGACCGTGGCGGTCTGCTGCCTGCAGATGCTGCCCAATATCGTGATGCATGTGCCGGACCGCTATCTGGTGGAATGGCGCACCTACATGACTCGTCGTTGGACGGTACGCGGCGGTATTCCGGAAAAGTCCCGCGTACTTACACGGGCCGATGTACATGACGACATGCAGACGTTTCTGGCACGGTATTCCACCGGTTTCACGATATGCATGATGCTGATGTTGCTGACATATGCGATAGTGGCCGATTCCTGTGCGTTCGACCAGCCGTATGATCGCATCGGCTTCCTGACGCTCAGTGCCGCGCTGTTCCTGTTCCTCACCCTGAAGCCACGTCAGTCCGGTCGTCCCTTCGAACGATACCTGATGCGCCTTGGCGGTGTCACCGTGCTGCTGATCTGGTGCATGCATATGCCGCATGCGCTGCCGGATTGGGGGCAAGCCTTGCCGTTGGCGTGCATGCTGACCGTTGGCGCGTTGGGATTGACCATGGCATTCGGCATGCTCGCCCAGCATGGCGGATTCCATTCGCTCGCATTGTCCCGCATCGGCGACGTACTGTGCTTCGCCTCCATGATGTGCACGCCGCCGGCGACGTTCTTCGCCGTCGGCGCCTTGGAATTCATAAGGGGGTTATGATGACCGCCTCGACACCGATCACTCGTTTTCGCCCGGCCGACGCGGCCAGACAATGTGAGGCCTCCTTCATTGATTTGGGATTCGTGGTGGCGTGCGCGGGTGTCGCCGCCCTGATCAGCCACGACATCACGGTGACGGCCATGATTGCGCTTGAAGCGGTGGCGGTGCTTGCAGTGGGTGAAGGTTCCCGAGGCATAACCCCGGGCAATATGATGCTTGGGCTGCGAACGGTCCGGGTCGAAGGCATGCATGATGCCACAGCCGGGGTGCTTCCCGCCGGAATGGGACGCATCCTCATCAAATACTGCATGTTGATCGCCTCACTGCTGGCTGCATTCGTAGGGCTCCCGATAGTCATGTGTTCGCCGCTGTTCTCCGGGAACGATCTCAACCAGGGATGGGCGAACAGGCTTGCCTCGCTGGCAAGCGTCGATATCCGCCAGCCCATCGTCGTACAGGCAAGGGCACCGCGTCAACGGATCGCCATGGCGGATGAGTCGAACCCATCCATACCACGGACGGTGGCAAGAAGACCATCCTCGTTGCCTACGGTCGCTTTGCCTCCTCACCCCAAGCCGGCTTCGGCAGCGCCGGCGGTACCGGCCATGCCGGTACCCGTCGCACCGGCACCGCACATCATCATCTTCTTTGAAGACGGTTCCAAACAATCGCTCGACATCCCCTCCACACTGGTTCTCGGCCGCAGGCCCGCAGCACAGCAACCGGAAGACGCCGTGCTCGCGGTGCCGGACCACACCGGCACCGTATCGCGTAGCCATGCACGACTTGAAATCACCGAGGATCATCTGTGGATCACCGATCTAGGCAGTACCAACGGAACGAAAGTCGTCAACGAAAACGGCGAGGAAACCAGGTTGAAGGCGCGGCAACGATTCCCCATCCACACCAGAAACCGCATTTTCCTAGGTGACATGGGATGCAGCATCATCATGTCGACAAGCAGGAGGAAACACGCTCGTGAGCGCTGAAGAAACGCAGGCCAGCAGACTCGAAGGCCCGAAAACGCCCAAAGGCAGGGTCGTGCTGCAACCTCCGCCGGAACTCGAGCCCAGCGATGGCGTCAACACGCTGCTCACTTCGCTTGTGCCGTTGCTGGGCGCCATCAGCGCCATGGTCATGATGCTGATGACCAATTCAGGACTGACCGGCATACTCACCGGCGGCATGTTCATGGTCTCGTCATTGGGATTCGTGGTGGTCAATGGTTTTCGCCAGCGTTCACAACGCATGGCCAACCTGACCGCTTCACGCAGGGAATACCTCACCTATCTGACCGGACTGCGAAAAACCGTACGCGCCGCAGGCCGCAAACAGCGTAACGCGGCGCTCTGGAACGCGCCATCGCCGCAATCCCTGACGGCGCTCGCGGAAGAACCGGAACGTCGCTGGGAACGCATCCCCGCAGACGAGGACTTCATGGTCCTGCGCTGCGGCACCCAGGAGGTGCCGCTCTGCCTCAAACTCGAATCGCCCGAACTGCCGCCCTTGGCGCAGCTTGATCCCGTTTCGGCCTCGGCGGCGCATCGATTCATGCTGGCGCATCAATCCCTGCGCAACATGCCCTACACCATAGATATGCGTGCCTTCAAACGTGTGGAGCTCCTGGGCGACATCGAGCATACGGAGGCGCTCGCCCGCGCGCTGGTCTGCCAGGCGGCCGTATGGCATTCGCCGGAACATCTGCGTGTGCTCGTGCTGACTTCCGTCGAACATGCGGGCCGATGGGATTGGATCCGCCTGCTGCCGCACTCCCACACGCTTAACGAGGAGTTCGATGAAGGGTGGAAAGGCGCGTCTTCGACACCTTCCGGCCTGGGCCGGTTCATGGTGACCACCAACACCCACATGGTCGACGGCCTCGTTGGGGATGATGTGGTCAACCGCAATCGATACACCGGTGATGACGAGATATCCCCGCATGTGATCGTGATCAACGACGGTTTCGATCGCGACACGCTCGCCAAGGAGACCCGACTGTTCTCCTCGGATGGACTCGGAGGCGTCACCGTCATCGACATGCCCAGTCAATGGGGCGAACTCGAAGAGGACGATGTGCTACGAGTCCTCTTTTCGCAGGCCGTGATCGAAGAAGGCCTGAACGTGCTCGAAAGCCACGATGCCGACATGGTGGAGCTTTTCTCAACCACCATCAAGCCGATACGAATCGAACCGGACGGACTGACGGTGGGTGAGGCCCTCGCCGTCGCGCGTCGCCTCGGCGATGCGCCATCGCAGGAACGCTCCGACAACGGCGCGCAATCCGCAAATGCACGCAAGAAATCCTCCGAACTGCCGGATCTGCTGGGCATCAGCGACATCCGCAACATCAATCTGAACGCATTGTGGGCATATCGGACGGGCAAGGAACGGCTCCGCGCACCGATCGGCCTGTTCGATGACACCAGCACCGCGTATCTCGACATCAAGGAGATGGGTCAGCGCGGCATGGGCCCGCATGGCGTGCTGGTCGGTGCGACCGGTTCGGGCAAATCCGAGGTGCTGCGAACGCTGGTACTCTCCCTGGCCTTGAGCCATTCGCCCGATCAACTCAATTTCGTGCTCATCGATTTCAAAGGCGGTGCGACCTTTGCGGGAATGGACGGCATGCCGCACATCTCGTCCATCATCACCAATCTTGGCAGGGAGGCGTCGCTGGTCGACCGTATGGAAGACGCCTTGGACGGCGAGATCAACCGCCGTCAGGAGCTACTGTGCGATGCCGGCAATCTGGCGAACATCACCGAATACGAAGATGCCAGAGTCAATGGCGGGCGTACCGATCTGAAGCCGTTGCCATCCTTGCTGGTGGTGGTGGATGAGTTCTCCGAACTGCTCAAAGCCAAGCCGGACATCGTACAGTCCTTTGTACGCATCGGCGCGGTGGGCCGCTCACTCGGCATACACCTGCTGATAGCCTCGCAGCGTCTTGAACAAGGCAAGCTACGCGGTCTGGACGAGCATCTGTCCTATCGCATCGGTCTCAAAACGTTCTCTGCCTCCGAATCCCGGGCGGTGCTGGGCATTCCGGACGCCTACGAACTGCCGAGCCTACCGGGCATCGGCTACCTGAAGTCCCCGGACGGCACCATCACACGATTCCGCGCATCCTACGTTTCCGGCGCACCAAAGGATCTTCCGGGAGAGACCACCACATTCCAATATGCCGTCGAACAGATGCGCGGCAAAGGCACGCCGGCCCACGTGGTGTGGCTACCGCCGCTGATCACGCCGAATTCCCTCGACGACTTCATGCCCGACCTGACCGTCACCGAACAATATGGTTTGATCTGCCCGAGCTGGAGGGCCCGCGGCACGTTGCTCGCCCCATGCGCGCTTGAAGATCGGCCTCGCGAACAGAAACGCGAAATCATGGCGCTCGACCTATCCGGTGCGGGAGGTCACGTGGCCGTGGTGGGCGGACCCCTCAGCGGCAAGAGCATGATGCTGCGCTCCATCGTCGCATCGCTGGCATTGACGCATTCCCCGCTGGAGACGCAATTCTACGTCATCGACTGCGGCGGCGGTACGTTCGCCTCCATGGAAGCCCTGGAACACATCAGTGGCGTGGCTTCCGGCAACGAAGAGGAGAAAGTGCGCCGTACGCTTGCCGAAGTCTCCGGCATCATCGACTCCCGCGAGCGCTTCTTCAAGGAACGGCGCATCGACGGCATGGACACCTATCGTCGGCGTCGCGCCGCGGGACAGGTCGATGACGGGTATGGCGATGTGTTTCTGGTCATCGACGGCTGGGGAGTGTTCCGTAACGATTATGAAGAGTTGGAAGCCAAGGTGCAACAGATTGTCGCACGCGGTCTGACCTTCGGCGTGCATGTGTTGCTGAGTGCCAACCGGTGGTTGGAGATTCGGGCCAATATCGGCGATCTGCTCGGCACCAAGCTTGAATTGCGCCTCGGGGATCCAGGTGATTCCCAGATCGATCGCAAGATCGCCGCCACCGTGCCCAAGGGGACTCCGGGCCGTGGCCTGAGCATGGCGAAACTGCACATGCTTGCCGCGTTGCCACGTATCGATGGTGGGCACGACGCCGCTACGGTGGGCGACGGCATCGCCGATCTGATCGCCAAGGTGCATGCGGCCTGGAAGGGTAGGCCGGGCCCGAAACTGCGTCTGCTGCCTACGAATCTGCCGTATGCCGCGCTCGCTGACGCCGTGGCGGGGCAGGACGTCTCCGAAAGTCTCACCCATGGCAGGATGGTCATCGGCATCAATGAAAACGCCCTCGCTCCGGTGGTGTTGGATCTGCATAGGGAGCCGCACTGCTACCTGTTCGGGGATTCCGGCTCCGGCAAGTCCACGTTCCTGCGATTGGTGATCAACGAGATCGTGCGTGGATACCCGGATGGCAAGGCGAAAATCTTCATGGTGGATTATCGGCGCGCCAACCTCGCCCAGATTCCGGACTCGCATATGGGAGCATACCTGACCAACGACACGATGGCCACGGAACAGCTTGCGGAGCTCGCGGATTTCCTGTCGACCCGCATTCCGGGGCCGGACGTGACCGCCGAGCAATTGCGCAATCGTTCATGGTGGACGGGCTCGGAAGTCTATGTGCTGGTGGATGACTATGATTTGGTCGCGACCAGTCGAAGCAATCCATTGCGTGCGTTGGTGCCGCTTCTGGCGCAGGCCGGCGATCTGGGGCTGCATGTCATTGTGACCAGGCGTACCGGCGGCGCGAGCCGTGCCATGTATGATCCGGTATTGCAGTCGTTCCAGGATCTTGGCATGCCCGGCATCCTGTTGTCGGGCGATCCGAACGAAGGCCAGCTGATCGGCAGGGTCAAGCCGGTGAGGGCCGTGCCGGGCCGTGCGCAGATCGTCACGCGTGACGAAGGGCTTTTCGTGGCGCAGCTCGCCACGCTTGCCATCAAGGAGTAGGAGCGGCACGGCGCGTGTTAACGATGTTCGTAACATGCGCATGGAACGATGATGCATTATGGATAAACAGCAAGAGTTTGCGCTGCGCACCGTCGAGGAACGCGACGTGCGCTTCATTCGCCTGTGGTTCACGGATGTGCTGGGAACATTGAAATCCGTTGCCATCGCACCTGCGGAACTTGAGGCCGCATTCGAGGAGGGGCTCGGATTCGACGGTTCCGCGGTGGAAGGTCTGACGCGCGTGTCCGAAGACGATATGATCGTCAAGCCTGACCCGTCCACCTTCCAGATTCTTCCATGGCGCGGCGGTCCGCAGGGTACCGCGCGCATGTTCTGTGACGTGCTCACCCCTGATGGAGAGCCGTCGCTGGGAGATCCGCGTCATGTCCTCAAGCAGGCCTTGGCCAAGGCCAAGGAGCGGGGCTTTACCTTCTACGTGCATCCGGAAATCGAGTTCTACCTGTTCGAGAAGCAGGACGATTGGTCCAAGTCGCCGACGCCGATCGACGAAGGCGGATATTTCGATCACGTGCCGCGCAGTCCAGGCATGGACTTCCGTCGTGCCACCGTGAACATGCTCGAGCAGATGGGCATTTCGGTGGAATACTCGCATCATGAGGCGGGTCCCGGTCAGAATGAGATCGATTTGCGGTATGCGGATGCGCTCACCACGGCCGACAACATCATGACCTTCCGTACCGTGGTCAAGGAGATTTCGCTGGAGCGCGGCATCCACGCCAGCTTCATGCCGAAACCGTTCTCCGACGCTCCGGGCTCCGGCATGCACACGCACCTGAGCCTGTTCGAAGGCGACGCCAACGCGTTCTATGAGGCCGGTCAGGAATTCAACATGTCCATGACCGCCCGCCAGTTCGCCGCCGGCATCCTGTACCATGCGGCGGAAATCTGCGCGGTCACCGACCAATACGTCAACTCCTACAAGCGACTGTGGGGCGGCGCCGAGGCGCCGAGCTACATCTGCTGGGGACACAACAACCGTTCCGCTCTGCTTCGCATCCCGCAATACAAGCCGGGCAAGGGCAACTCCGCACGTATGGAGTTCCGTGCGCTCGATCCGGTCGCCAATCCGTATCTGGCGTATTCTGTGCTGTTGGCCGCAGGCCTTGACGGCGTCGATAAGCAGATGCAGTTGGGCGAGCCGACCAGCGACGACGTGTGGGAGCTCACCGATGCCGAACGTCAGGCCATGGGCATTCAGCCGTTGCCGGAGTCACTTGACGAGGCGTTGAAGATCATGGAGAAGTCCGATTTCGTGGCCGGAGTGCTCGGCGAGCATGCCTTCGAGTATTTCCTGCGCAACAAGCGTCAGGAGTGGGAGGAATATCGTCAGCAGGTCACGCCGTACGAGCTGAAGAAGTATCTGCCGAAGCTGTGATTGCCGGGCGGCTCGCGTTTACGACCGTAGGCGTTTGATCGAGGAGGTCCGTCATCCAATCGGCTTGGATGACGGACCTTTTGCATGCGGTCCTCGTGCGCCGCCTCCCGTTCGGAAGACCTAGCCGCGCGGATTGCCGAACCAGCTCGAATAGATGATGGCGAAATTACGGTTGCCATATGACGAACAGGCGTCGCCTTCTCCGGCCCCTGCCTCCAATGCGGCCGTATTCGGCTGATATGGCGTGTAGATGTACAGCAGTGCGGTCGCCTTGTTTCCGATATACACGTTCGTGCCGCCGCATTCGGCATTCGGATGGTACTGGATGTAGTTGAGAGCGCCGGCATGGTAGCCGTAATCGTCTTCATGCTGCACGTAGTACTGGTATCGCTTGGCTGCGCCGTACACCTGTTTGAAGAATCCCGCATATTCCGGATCGCAGTTCGCATCGTCCGGGCAACTCAGGCCCATCGCAGACTTGTACTGGAAGTCGCTCGGGTCGGTGGCGGTGAGCAGATGCTGCTCCTTCTGCAGTACGGTGAGCAGCACTTTCTGGCTTACCCCGCAGGCCTTGCCTGATTTGTAGATGATCGCCGCGGCGCTTTCGTTCTTGCCGCCTTCGTATGCCTCGCAGTATTCGTTGGCCGACTGTGATTCGGTATCGAAGGTCATGGTCTTGAGGCACCGTTCGCCCGAACATGCCGCTCCCTGCTCCTCGATGAAGGATCGGACCTGTGCTTCGCTCAAAGCGTTGCCGTTGAAGAACTGCCCGTCGGAGATGATGTTGCCGGGATTGAAATCGTATTGCGCCTGCAGCTGATTCTGCGTCTTCTCGGCCTGTCCGACTTCCACACGCCAGCTGACGAAGCGCACCAGACCCACGACCAAGGCGATTGCGATGATGATGACAAGCAGCGTCCTGCAGAGCATACCGACTCGTTTCCTGAGGCCAGCCTTTTTCCAGGTGTTGCGCAAGGACCTGAGATGGGGGAGTCTGCGCCGAGGGTTACGTTTGCGACGTTTTGTGCTTGTCATTGTGCCATATTGTAGCGCGCCAGCCTAGGGTCGATTTCGTAAGTTGAATGAACATAGTCAGCATGTGGAATTCGGATGCGTCGAAAGGGTGGAAAGGGTGCAGGGCCCGTCTAAAGTTGGCAATCGTTTCGTGATATGCAGAACGATTGACGAGAGAGTGACGTATGACGCACAACGTGAAGAAGGACCGATTTTTCAATCTTCCGGTGACGATTCTCGTGGCCTTGAGCTTCATGCTGGGCATGAGCGAGTTCATCATGGTCGGCATCCTGCCGGATATCGCGGCCGGACTGAAGGTATCCGAAGTGACCGTCGGTAATCTGGTTTCGTTATTCGCGCTTGTCTACGCACCGGTCACGCCGCTCGGCTCGGCCTTGTCGGCGCGCTTCCCGCGCTTCGCCACGCATCTGACGCTGGTCGGCGTCTTCCTGCTCGGCAACGTGCTGTGCGCGTTCGCGCCCAACTATGGCGTGCTCGTCATCGCGCGAATCCTCATCGCACTCGTCTCCGGTACGCTTGTGGCCATTGCCATGACGTACGCTCCCGATGTGACGACGGAACGATATCGCACGAAATTCATCGCATGGGTGTTCTCCGGCTTCTCCATCGCATCCGTCGTGGGGGTACCGGTCGGCACATGGGTGGCGAACGTGTTCGGCTGGCGTTGGGCGTTCCATCTGGTCAACGTGCTCACTGTCGAGCTCATCGTGCTGATGGTCATCGTATTGCCGCGCAACAGCCATATCGTGAAGATCGGCTTCCTGCCGCAGTTTCGCCTGTTCTTCGACCGGCGCATCCAGCTCGGCGTGCTCGATGTGGTGTTCGGTGCGGCCGCGAGCTACGTGTTCTACACGTACCTGACGCCGATCATGCGCGACGAGGTGCATGTGCCGGAACGGTATTTGAGTGTCGGACTGGTGATTTTCGGCGCAGCCTGCCTGTGGAGCAACCTATACGGCGGCAAGCTCGCGGACCGGGGCAGAGGAGTGGAACCGCTGACGCATATCCGCCCGATCTATTGCGCGCATGCGGTGCTCATGGCGTCGCTGATCGCGGCACATTGGGTGCCGGTGTACGGCGCGCTGCTGCTCGTGGTACTCGGCATGTTCATGTACTTGCAGAATACCTGCCGTCCTGATCCGGTTGTTGTCGTGGATGGCGGTTTTCCTTGGTTTTCCAATGGCTCCCCGCCTATTTGTTAACTCGGGTAATTCACTCTAATTACCGTCGATTCACGGCTTTTCCCTCGCAGACGTGGGCAAAATGTGGGCACGAATTCACTGGGTCAAGGTGGGAATCTCTGAATTAAGGGATGATTCCCTGAATTAAGAGATGGTTTCAGAGATTCAGAGAAAAGAAGCGACCCCGCCATGCCTATAATGAAGACACGCGATTAGGATTTGCGGAAAATACATGAAGCACGTAAATTTATCAGATTATCCAAATGGTGGAGAATCAACCAAGGATAGCAAGGGGTTGTCGGCATGGCTGAGTTGGTGTGGAAGCAAGCGCGCGACAATGCGAAAACAGTGTTGGATGAAAACTGGGATCAGCAGCTTCCAGTGAATATAGAACAGATATGCAGGGCCTGCGGCGTCATAACCTACAGGCGTGTCATGCCGGACGATTTATCCGGCATGATCGTGAAGCGAGCCACGGAGAAGAACGCGAGGGCTTTCATCGACAGTGACGAGCCTGCCGTGCGCCGTCGATTCACGCTCGCTCATGAACTCGGGCATTTCATAGAGCGTACCGTCCTGGCTAAAGACAATGAATATGGATTCAGGGAAGTTCGTATGGGCGGTCGCAGGGAGAACGATTACTTCCCGCATGAGTTCTTCGCCGACGAGTTCGCAGGAGCGATTCTCATGCCTGAGACGAAGGTCAGGGAGTTCAAATCCGAAGGGAAGAGCGTGCAGGAGATGGCGCGTCTGTTTGACGTGTCCGTTAGCGCCATGGAAATGCGTTTGGATAATTTGCAGAGGCGGTAGGTTGCGGATGTGCGAGGAAGTGGACGATTCCGATTATGCCGATAGGCAATATGATTTCAGTAAGAGTGACATACGGCTTCCTTCGGACTTGGATGCGCAGGCGAAGGGTTTGCAGAATGAGGATGATCCACTTGCGCCGAAGTCCGGTGTGTCCCAGTCGAAGGATTCGGATGAGCTGGGGCGTCTGATCTCAAAGGTGCTGCGTTTTCACCCGTTTATGAGATTGTTCAATGTTTGTGCCACTTCCATGTATCTTGACAAGGCGAGGGGCGAGCGTATGCGGCTTTTCTCTGAAGGGCATCCCAGGTTCAGAAGAGTGTGCATGATTGGCGAGCTCGTGTTTACCACGCTGCTCGCTCTCCTGATTCTCTGGGCTATCGGTCTCACTGTCATGAAGTTCTTCGGACTCCAAATCACGTGGCCGATTATGCTGTCGGTTCCATGCGTCGGCCGCTAGGTTTACCAGATCATTGGTAGTCCGAGGCATTGCCGCGCCCACCGTTCCACGGCACGGTTCTCCTCATCGTCGCCAAGCAGCAGCAAGTATCCGGCGGGGTTTCCGTTCTTCGCATGTTCCAGCTGCTTGATTACGCCCCAGTCCTTCAAGGTGGTGATTGAGCGTTTGAATTCTTGGTTTGCAGCGCCTTTTCGTTTTTCGATGTATTCCTGGGCGTCTTCGCTCATGGCCTGCTCTGGCGATATGCCTAGCTTGCCGTAGTCGTATGCGAATGTTTCGGCTCCGCGCTTGTAGTATCGGCATGGGTAGCCCTTGGCTTTTGCGTCGGCGGTTGGGCAGTTGCGCTCCGTGTCCCAGTCGTAGGTGACGCTTGCCATGTAGGTGAGCAGCAGCAGTGCCGAGTTGCTTGTGGAGAGAGTGCCGTCAGCCCTGAGTTTGGCGAATTTGCCTTTTTGTCCAAGCTGACGGACTGCGTTGAAATTGCGGTAGCCCATTTCTTCCACGTCTTTCCTCCCCACCTGTTGGTAAATTGGCAAGTGGAGAAATGCTCGCGCTTTTCTTCATCCCCTTCGGTGTGACAGCGCCGGAGGGGCTTTTCTTTACCTGTACTTATTTGTACTATTGGTAGTAGACAAATAAGTACCAACTGGCAGTACGTATAAATACCGCAACCAATACTTATATGTACCATCTATATAAGTAATATATAGATTGGTAACATTCTTTTTATAGGGGCAATGTGCCAAAAAAGAAAAAATCAGCATGTCCAATCCCCATCTGCGGTAGCTTGAAGCAGAGAGAAGGAAGGGGAGATCCTATGAATGCGAGACTCGACGAAATTGCAGCCTGGAGGCCTGCGCCTTCAGGTGGCCTGGAAAGCGCCGCCAACGAATACGGCTACCCGACCGTGATTCATCGCACGCCCAGCAGGCTCGTGGAAGAATGCGAGATAGCCTTCGACGCAGGGCTTTTGCTTGCAGCGCTGAGCCTCGTCGTGACTATACCCGACGTCTGCGCAAAAGCCGTCGGCATGAAGTACACTGATTGGTGCGTGAAATACCTGGATCTTCCAAATACCGGCGAGAAGATGAACGCCGAGCGAAAAGACGAGAAGAGCCAAGACGAGATTAGCGATGAGCTCAACGGCATAACGGCGCGAGGTGCATTCACCGCCTCAGACCTCTACCAGCTGCGCTGTGCAGTGGTCCATGCGGGGTCCTCGGTCATCGAGGGCAAAGGAAAGGATTACAGCCCCTACAAAGTCATCGGTGTATGCGTCCAAGGCGACGAGTGCGGAATCGTCGCGAGCTACGGCCATACCGGAGTTGGTGCGGAAAACTTGAAGGCCTGCGCATACGACTGCGTTATCAAGCTCGAAGGCCTCATCTCTCGCATGGCCAAGGGCGTCGTCTCGTTCCTTGAAGAAGATCCCGAGCGGGATTGCGAAAGAGGCATCAAGACAGGGATAGACCGTCGAGGTGTGACGGATTTCAGACCGCTAAGCCGAATCTCCTATCGTTAAAAAAGTGGTTGGATTTTTAGAGATAATATTCGTTAAATTAGTGGTTGGGATTCGGTGGGCATCATCTTGATTGTCCAACCAGATATTTACCAATTTCCAACCACTTATTTTACATACCCAATATAAAAGCCCCACAATTGGTGGGGCAAATAGAAAAGAGTGTCACTGCTTGGTGAACGTGCCGCAATTCTGGAGCTTGAGCTGTTGTCCATCGCTCACCGTCACCTGCGGGTAGCCACCGCCTGGCATGTCGTTCTGTACGATGTCGTCACCTACGGAGACCTCCCAGTAACAGCGGTCCGTCACGGAATCGTTTGCACGATACGTTCCGGCGTCAATGTCCTTGCCGACCTGCCAGACGCCGGACGAGACCGAATTCCTTCGCGCCTGCTCGACTTGTCCGGTCAACGTTTCAAGCTGCTGTTTCGCATCATCGACCTGCTTCTGCAAATCATCATGCTTGGATTTCAGATCTTCGATGCCGTTCTGGATGTTGTCGGCTCGGGCGATGGTCTGGGATGCAGCCTCGTAATCCTCTTTCTGCTCTTTCGCAAGTCTCTTGTACTTCTGATATTCCGCATCGGCCTTGGCGGTTTCCTCGGCCACCTTGGACACGGCGGCGGAGCGTGTGCCGCGTGTGTAGGCTATCGGCATGGTGGCGAAGATGCCGACAAGCAGACAGGCCAAGGCCACGCATGCCGCTACAAGGACGCTCACGGGGCGCGAGAGCACCTTACGCAGACGGTTCAGGTTATCCGCCATGTCAGTTGTCCTTGTCGTAGACGCTGCAATGCACGTTAGCGCTGTCGCCGGTAGCTTCCTTATGTGACACCTGCTTGCCGTCCACAGTGATCGTGCACGCCACCTGAGTATCAGCAGGCGTGTCGCCGTCAAGATTGAACGACGGGTAGGCGCTGACTGTCCACGCCTTCTGCGCATCGTCGCCGGTAATGGTCTTTTCCCACGAGCCGGTAATCGTCTCGTTGCTGCTTCCGCCGTCCATGCCATAGATCACTTCGGCATCGCCATTGCTGATCGTTACCTGCATTTTCAGCTCTTTCGCACCCTCGTTGACGATGCCCTTCTCATAATTCTCCGAATCATGCTTGAGCTGCTTGCTGGTATCGTCGAGGCTCTTGCTTACCTGATCGGCGGCCTTGCCGTAGACGGATTGCGTATAGAGCACTACGCCTCCAGAAATAAGGGAGATCACGAGAGCGGCTACCACCAAGGCGCGGCCTTTTCTCTTACCCTTCTTGCCTGTTGCATGCAGGGCGAAGAGCGCGAAAACGAGTCCCGCGATGGCGAAGACGAAGGCCATGTTGTTGACGATCGGTATCCATGAGAGGACAAGGGCGAGGATGGCTAGGACGAAGCCTGTGATGCCGAGGGCGCTCATGTGCTTTTCGATGGTCTGGGGCTGTGCGATTGGCGTGTAACCGGGCTGTTGCGGTTGGATTGGCTGCTGTGGCGTCGGTGCCTGCGGCTGCATGTTTTGATTTGTCATTGTGTTCTCCTTCTTCTCGAGGTAGGTGTTTCCATCCTACCCTTATGCTGATTTGCAAATATCATTTCGTGGTTGTATTTTATAAACCATAAATCGAACAAACGTTCGATTTCAAGGATTAAGGAAAGGGGCTTGCGATAATCCGCCAAGACTCACGCAAACCCCGGTTGCGGCACCAAGGGAGGTGCCTGATGTATTAGTTTACTCTCGATAGCGGTTCAGCAGTGCTTCGGGGGAAGTATGCCATAACCGGCATATCTTCTCAAGATCATTTAGCGACCATTCCTTTTTATAGACGATGCGTTCTCGGACGTAGGTTTCGCCTCGTCCGATTCCTCGTGCCAGTTCTCTGCCTGACATGTGGCGCATGCCCATCTCGGCGCAGATTGCCTTACCTACCCGCAGCCCGAAGCTGCTCATTTCAGCTTTATTAGTACCCATAGCTATATCATAGCGCGCATTAGCGCGCTTGTGCGCGCGATTGGATAGAAAATACGCGTGTCGAGTTGACATTGCGCGCAATTGCGCGCATAATCAAATCATCAGAAAGGACGCAAGCATGACGGAACAAACACTCAACAATCGGGCGCTCACCCGAATCCGCGCCGTCGTGGGAGCCAAGAAACTCTCCACAACTGCGGTAGCGGCCATGTGGAATCAAAGCATCGACATGGCAACCCGCCGACTCAACGGCAAGGTTGAGTTGAAGCTCAGCGAAATCGAAGCATTCGCACGCAATACCGGATTTGAGCCGATCGACTTCCTCTCCGAAGACTTCGACCTCTCCAAACTGGAGGCGACGGCATGACGGACATTCTCAAATAACCCTCCCGCCCCGCCGACACGGAACCGGCTGACCGACCCGGGCGATGTCCACTTCATCTCGAAGGAGCATGCGCTGGTTAACTTCTGGGCCGGCGGCCTTGGCGGTCTTAACATCCATATCCTCGATGGCGGCAAACCCACCATCGTCAACCTCACATCCGCACAATTCGAAACCCTCGCGCATTGGATGCAGGAACGAGTAGGAGCCACACGATGACATGGCAGATCATCAGTTTCGCGGAAACCACCTGCGAACGACTGGCACACACCCGCTTCCGCAAATGGCGCAAACCCGCGCCGTGTCCCACATGCGGCAGTCGGCGAATCATCTTCAAGCCGCTCACGGTAGCCTACAATCCGCTCTACCACGAAATCTACCGAAGCTGGTTCTGCGGATGCAAGGACTGCGCGCCACGAGGCAAAATCCGCGGGTTCCACATCATCACCCCGCACAAAGACCTCAAAGAAACCATTCGCGCATGGAACCACATCGCAAACAACCACCCGAAGGCAAAGGGGAATACGAAATGACCAGAACCATCACCGCGAACGTGGAATCACGCAAGATCGTCAACGATCAGGTTGCCATTGAATGGGATGACGACAAGTATGGCGAACCCACCGAAGAGAACGTCCTCAAGGCACTCAATGATGACGAGATCTTCTCTTGTGAAGTCATGGAGACCAGAGATTACATCGACGAATACCTCAGCATCAGCAACATCGAAGAAAAGAAGGACTGATCATGATCGACGAACGGGAATTGCAGAAAGCCTTGAATGAGCTGGACACCCACGTAAGGACGGTCAAGGCTCACATGCGAGAGTTTGAGGACAAACTTAATGAACTCACCATCGCCGCTGCCGCACCCATGCCGACACTGCCGGACAAGCCAGGCTTCTACCTAACACAGCGGCATACGGTACTGCGGCGGCACCACGATGGAGAGTGGGAGATGTTCGACAACTCTGGATCACTAAGGCGCGTTTACTGGGGAGAGCAGGGCCTCTGCTCGAAACTCGGCCCCGATGCCTTCCCGCTGGTGCCACTCGGTGAAGTGATTCTCCCGGTCAAAGGCAAGGAGGACTAGTCATGAAGGCGAATACCGGCACTCTACTGGCAACAGCCCTTGCCTGCATCACCGGCACTTTGCTCTTGTCGTGGGCTACCGCACAATCCCTCGGCTGGACGATTACGGCGGCGGTCATCCTCTTCGGCTCGGTCATCTACCTGGCAGCCCAATCCGAACGAGCCGAAGAGGATGGCGAGGACTGACATTCTTTGCGGCATTTGCCGCATTGCTCTGCTGGCGGAATGGCATACGCGGCGGTCTTAAAAACCGACAAAACCCCACAAACATTTAAAAAGCGGGGGTGATACGGGTTCGAATCCCGTGCAGAGCACTAGGTGTTCGCGTCAACGCCACTTGACCGTGGTTTTCAGGATTCACCACAGCCAAGAACGAAGACCGGCTGGCGGAAACGACAGCTCGCCGCAGTGAGCCGATCTGCGCGAACGCCACCAACGTCGAAAGGAAAGAGACCATGAAGGACATTCAACAGTTCGACTTCAAAGGCAACCAGCTTCGCACTCTCACCGATAAGCATGGTGACCCGTGGTTCGTAGCCAAGGACGTGTGCGACATCCTAGAAATTCGGACGAACAGTCTTCGCGCGATTCTGGAACCGGATGAAATCAGCGAATTAAGCAATGACAATAGTATTGACATTGCTCAGAACGGCGGTAAGTCACCACTGATTATCTCCGAAGCCGGACTCTATGGCCTCGCCTTAAAGTCCCGTAAGCCTGAAGCTAAGGAGTTCAAGCGTTGGGTCACTCATGAAGTGTTGCCATCCATTCGCAAGCATGGCGCCTACGCCACCGAAGCCACCATCGATCGGATTCTCGCCAACCCGGATTTCGGCATCAAACTGCTCACCGACCTGAAAGAGGAACGAGCCAAGCGAACCGAAGCCGAAAACCAAGTCAGGGAATTGGAGCCGAAGGCGAAGGCATTGGATGATTTCACCGACGTGCCCGATGCCCTGCTGGTCAGGGAAGCGGCGAAACTGCTCTCGAACGCTGGCACGCCTATCGGCGAGAAGGAATTGCGTGAATGGCTCAGTCAGCATGGTTGGGTGTATAGGCATGCCGGAACATGGTGGGCGGCTTCGGAACGCGTCAAGGCCGGGCATCTGGTCATGGTCGAGTCAAGATCGCACGGCCAGCATAAGGACGGCAGTATCTTCGCTTTCGCGCCGACCGTCAAGATCACCCGCAAAGGCTTGGCACTGTTGCATCGGAGGCTTGGAGAGCGGACGTTGGAGGCCGCACTTGATGCCTGAGCGCTTGTTGACTCCGCTTCAGGCCGCGAAATTCTTGGGCGTGAGTCCTCGGACGTTGGCGAATTGGCGGAGTCGTGGCGGCGGGCCGAAGTATACGAAGCTCGGCAATCCGCCACCGCAGGGCAGGCAGGACAGGAGGCCGGTGAGATACCGGCTACACGACTTGGAAACCTATGGCACCACCCTCACGAGGACGGAGGCGAGATGAAAACCCACCTGCCAACCAACATGTTCATTCCCTGCGCCCGACTCCGCAGCCAACCGGAATTGAAAGGCTCACGGGTCAGCCATCACGAGCCGCCGACCTTGAGCGAGCAAGGCATCGACATCGACCGATTCATCACAGACAACGAGAAGGAAATACAGAGAATGCGAGGTGAAACACGGTGAGCGACGAAACCGAAGAAACCGATTGGACGGATTTTGCGGCTGACATCGCCAAGCTCCGCGCGCACAGGCCGCAAGACCCCATGCCAATACTAGGTAGGCAAGGAAAGCCAGCCGAAAACAAGCCCGTCAAGCCAAGAAAGGAGAAGCCGATGAGAGACATCATGCATCCGAGCGACAAGACCTGCGAAGCATGGTCGAAACTCACACCGAACAGGCTCACGCCGGAGCAAGCTAAAGTCGTCTCCGACTGGCAGGCGCGCCGACGCATCCTCGACTATTGGACGCAATTCATGAGCCTGAACGATCGTCAGCCAACAGTCCGCGAAGCCAAGACGGCATTGCACATCGGCAGTGATACCCTCACACCCAATCTGAAAAGGCTCCGCAAGGAAAACAAGCTCCCCGCCGCACGCAAACCAGGCGGCATGAAAACCACAGGAAAGGAAACCACCATGACCGACAAGAAACCCATCGCCACCGAAAACGACGAGGCCAACGAGAAGCCAGCAAAGCAGTCCACGGCCAGTGAGCTTGACAGGCTCAAAGCCTGCATCGCCAAGGAAGAGGAACAGCGCAAGGACGCCAACATCAAGGCGGTAGGTGAAGACTACGAGGATTACGGCAATCCCGTCCGCCAAATCGAACGGTACGTCCAGATCATCGACGACTTCGCAACCGAAACCATCCGCATCCGCCGCGCCTCCTATGAGGCAATCAAGAATGACGATTGCTTCGTGTTCTCCGAACATGACTTCCTCAACGACATTCTGAAAGTCCGCCGAAGCATGCGCGCACTGCTCAAGGCACTCAAGGAAGGAGCCGTGGACAAATGAGCGCATATCAGCCAGTTCTTGACCCTGCCTGCGGCGGACGAATGTTCTGGTTCGACAAGGCGGACAGCCGTGTGCTCTTCGGTGACGTGCGCGACGAAACTTGGGAACTATGCGACGGACGCAGGTTCGATGTCAAGCCGGACATGCTGATGGACTACCGCGATCTGCCATTCCCTGACGAGACGTTCCGCATGGTCGTGCTCGACCCACCGCACCTGCGCAATGCGGGAGAGACGAGCTACATGGCACAGAAATACGGATGCCTCGACCAAGAGACATGGCAAACCGACATCAAGACCATGTTCGCCGAATGTTTCCGTGTCCTGAAAGAGCATGGCGTGCTGATTTTCAAATGGAATGAGACACAGATACCCGTCTCTCAGATTCTCAAACTCGCCACGTGCAAGCCGCTTTTCGGCAACAAGCAGCCGAATCGCACCGGAACACATTGGATTGTTTTTATGAAGGAGGATGAAGAATGAAGCGTATTCCCCTCAAGGATACCGACCGGTACACGGTCGAACGGTTCAAGCAGCGCAAGAAGTCCGAGCGTGAATTCGCGTGGCTGAAGAGCCGCAAGCTCGGCATCGGCGGATCCGACATGAGCACGATTCTCGGTCTGAATTCCTTCAAGACGCCATACCAATTGTGGCTGGAAAAAACCGACCGTGAGGAGCCTGCGGACATCAGTGACAAGTGGGCAGTGGTCAAAGGAAACGTCTTGGAATCGGCCCTCCGCCGCCGATTCCGCACCCTGCATCCCGAACTATTGGTCACGGACGGCACCGACAAGCAGTTCATCAGCCGCGAGAAACCATATTACCGCGCTTCGCTCGACGGCATCTTACAGAAGGAGGACGGAAGCCTTGGAATTCTCGAAATCAAAACGGCGAACCATCACCGATCGGGAGACTGGCGCGACAAGGACGGAAATCCGATCATTCCGCCTTACTATCTCGCTCAAGTCGAATTCTACTGCCTCGTCACAGGCTGGACATGGGGCATCGTCTACGCCGACATCGGAGAACCGGAACCACTCGAAATCCGATTCCAAGCAGACCAGGATGACCTGAACGCCATCGACAAGGCGGCCACCGACTTCTGGCACTTCGTCACCGATGACATTCCACCGGCCCTGACAGCCGCCGACGTGGACTCGACGCAGACGCAAGACCAGCCGGAAGGCTACGAGCAAGTCGAAGACTCCGAAATCGATAGCCTGCTCAACCGCATCGCATGCTACAAGGACGAGGAAACCTCCGCGAAAACCAGCCGCACAGCCTGCGAAAACCGGTTGAAGGAACTGATCGGCACCGACAGGCAAGGCATCATCACCACGGACTGGAAGGCCGGATACGCCACCATCCACTACAAGGCGCAACCAGCGAAGCCAGCCAAGGAAGCATACGACATCCGCCGATTCACCATCAAACAACTCAACAGGAAAGGAAACTGAATACCATGGGAACCATCGCACAACAAGCCGCAGGACAGCAGATGGTGGCAATGACACCGAAGCAGAACCTGCAAAGGATGCTGAAGAACTCTTGGCCGCGCATTGCCAGCGTAGTCGGCAACAACATGAGCCCGGACAGGCTGTACCAGATGTGCGTATCGGCCATCAACAAGACGCCGAAACTGGCGGAATGCACCCCGCAAAGCGTGCTCTCATGCTTCATGACCTGCTCCGCGCTCGGCCTCGAACCCTCCAACGTCGACGGACTCGGCAGAGCCTACGTCCTGCCGTTCTACAACGGCAAGACCCACAAAACCGAAGCCACCTTCATCATGGGCTACCGTGGCATGATCGACCTCGCACGACGCTCCGGACAGCTTGTGGACATCAGCGCCCGAGCCGTCCACGAAGGCGACGAATTCTCATACAGCTACGGCCTCAATGAGGACTTGCATCATGTGCCTTGCGCCAAACCCGGCGAACTGACCCACGTGTACATGGTGGCACACTTCAAGGACGGCGGACACTACTTCCTCGTGCTCAACCGCAATGAAATCGAGCAGGCCAAATCTCGGAGCAAGGCCGCTAACTTCGGCCCGTGGAAGACCGACTATGAGGCGATGGCCAAGAAGACCGCAATCCGTCGAGCCGCGCCCTACCTCCCGTTGACGGTGCAGGCCAGTACCGCGATTGTCAGCGACGAGGCTACACCGGACTATTCCGACGTGTTCCAGCCGGTCATCGAGGACGATTCCACGGAAGAAGTGGAAGCCGAAGTGATGACCGAACAGGAGCCGGAAGAAGCGGCTGACGAAAAGAAGGAGGCATGATGGCAGGCGAAACAATCATCACCGTGGTGGGTAACCTCACGGCTGATCCTGAAATCCGTACCACTGGCAACGGCGCATCCGTGGCCAGCTTCACGATTGCCTCCACTCCGCGCACCTGGAACCGTAATTCGAACCAGTTCGAAGACGGTCAGGCCCTGTTCATGCGTTGCACCGTCTGGCGGGACATCGCCGCGCATTGCGCACAAACGTTACATAAGGGCATGCGGGTGATCGCGCAAGGCCGTTTGCAACAGCGCACCTATCAGGCCAAGGACGGCACGAACCGCACCATCATGGAGATGCAGGTGGACGAAATCGGGCCGAGCCTACGCTATGCGACGGCTCAAGTGGCGAGAATCCAGCATGCGAACGGCGGCCAGAACATGGCTCCGGCTCAGTCCCAGGCGCCTACTTCGGGTGGTTGGGGTGCGCCAGCCGACCCGTGGGGCGCACCAGCCGCCAACAGTGCCGACGAATTCGGCGGGGAGAACGATTTCTAATGTCCAATCCTCCGAAACAAAAGGGCACGAAATTCGAGACAGCAACCGTCCGATACCTCAGGTGGGCGGTGCAGGACGAGCGTATCGACCGCATGGCCCTGCACGGCACCAACGACACCGGCGACATCACCGGAGTCCTCTTCTGGGGCCACAAGGTGTGCGTGGAGTGCAAGGATACGAAGAAGCCGGACTATGCGGCACACTATTCAGAACTGCTCGACGAAATGAGCCACCTCGATACCGAATACGGTGTCCTGATTCAGCATCGCAAGGGCCTCGGACTGGAACACATGGACGGCCAGATGGCGATAATGAGCCGCCCCATGCTCGACCGGTTCACGGCACCCTTCGCCACATCACCCATCCCGGAAGTCGTGCAGACGATGTCCGAACCCCTCAACGTCAAAGGCCCACAGCTCGTGTGGATTCCCCTGCGCCTGTTCGCCTTCCTCTTGAATGATCTGCTACCGCTCGGCCCAGACGAAAACGAGGTGTGAAATGAGCCACCATGTTGGCTATAACATCAGGGGCCATGTCTATACGGCTCCGCAGATGATGGCCCTACGCCGCATCATCTCAGGCCATTCCATCGGCGAGGGTAGCGGCCCGAGACGCACCGTCAACGTGCTCAAGCGCGAAGGCGTAGTCACGGAGCCACAGCTTGGCATGTTCCAGGCTACCGAGTTCGGCAGGCAGGTCGCGGCCATCGCCGACCATCGGGACGCCATACCGCCGCAGGTCGAATCCTCGAACCGCATCGTCGCCAAGCACCTCAACGAATATTGGGACTACCTCTACAGCCATCCGAAAACCTACCATTATCAGCCATCCAAGCTGAAGGTCGTGTGTGAAAGGAGCCGCAATGCCTGACGGAATCCGCCAATGTCCCGAATGCGGACACTATGCCATAGGCCCCGACAGGTGCCCGAAAGCGCAAAATCCGCGACTTGACTGCAAATACCGGAAACAGAAAAACAGGCAACTGGCAGACATGCTAGAGAAAGATGGACGATGAGCGGCCTTGAAAGTCTCTGCGAGGACATTCGCACGAACGTGACGGTATGGAAAAGGTACCGCGACAAAGGCGGGAGCGACCCGTCCTGGTCTGACGGCGACAACATGAACCTGTGCCGAAACCACATCATCGACGACCGGCGCCGCATCGAAGAGATCATCACGACGGATGGCATCGAACCGCCCGCCGAGCTTCTGATTCCGGTACCGCCCGAAGTATCCGAGGACTTCATGGCCCACCGCCTCAGCGCGGCGGAACGGAAAAGGCTCCACCTACCCGCGGTGTCCAAGAGAAAGCCGGAATACAACGAAAACCAGCCAGACCTATTCGCATGAGAGGAGACAAAATGATCGACCATACTTGTCTCCTCCCACCGGCCAGATACCGCAACGTGTTCCACTGCCCGATCTGCGACAAGTGGTTCGCGTCAGAATACAGTTCCTGCGCCGACATCTTCTACTGGGAGCCGTGCAGTGAACTGCATGCGCGCCTCTTCCACCACAAGGCATGGAAAGCAGAAAAAACCAAGAAGGAGAACCGAAAATGAACATCAAGTCCACAGTATATGAGAACACGATTGGCATTGAATTCAGCCCAGATGATTTTCACACCATGAACCTCTCACCGAGAGCCGTCATAAGCTTTTCCGGTGGCACATGCGTGCTCGTACCCACCAAGACCGCCATCGCCATGCGTGACAAGCTCAACGACTTCTTCCCACCGGAACCGGACGAACCCGAACTGGGCTTGCCGGAGGAACCGAAGGAACCCGGCTACTACCTCACACAACAGAACCTACTGTTGAACAAAGATATGAACGGAGGCTGGATCAGTCCGGGCTCTTACGTGTGGGAAAACGGCACCGTATACACGGGCGATTGGGGCGTCGTATACGAAACCCTAGGCGATGAAGCCTTCCCGCTCACCAAACTCAACACCAAAAAGGAGCACTGACATGCAGTTCGATTACAGTCTGATCGACGAACAGTTGGTCATCGCCGACCGAAAGGCTTCCACTACAATTGCGACGAGCATCCCGTTGACGGTGACAAACTCATCATCGACATGCCAACGGACGAGATCAAAGTCCTACGCGACTATCTCGATACGGAACTGGAAAGGTATCAGGCGACACGACGCAGACCGGAAGAGCCGGAACCAATCAAGGACGGCTTCTACGTCACACAGGACGGAACCTGATACAACGCGATGGAGAGCATCAAACGTACCGGTACGCCGTATACACCAGTCCTGCGGCATATTACAGCGACTGGCGTATCCTCGTCGCAGACTTCGGCGCATCCGCATTACCTCTCACCCATGTCACGGTGGACGACTTCAGAAAGCTGGTGAGGAAATGAGCTTCGACACGCATGTGTTCGTCCGTCCGAAATGCGACTATCCCGGCTGTCGGGCTCGATGGGATGGCGTCGAATACGACTGGATTTACGACGAATTCGACGCGACGGAGGAAGTCACGGACAGCGAGGACTGGGCTTGCCTGTACGACGATGATGAGCGTCCACGTTTCTTCTGCCCGCAGCATACGGGCGGAAGCTATTTCGGCGAAGAAGACCCGGAATGTCGGCCATCCAACGCGGAACTGCTCGACTACTATCGTGACGTTCTCACTTCGCAACTCCTGCCCGCACCAGAATGCGAGGATACGATACTCGCCGTCCTGAAAGGAGAAACACAATGAGCAGTTTTACCGATTCTGGCGGTGCAGCCTACATGTCGAATCGCATGGACTGGGAAACGCCGGCAGACTTGTTCTCTCGGCTGGACAGTGAGTTTCACTTCACCTTGGATGCGGCCAGCAGCGAAACGAACCACAAATGTTCAAAATACTATACGGCTGGAAACAGCGCCTTCAATCATGAGTGGGGGGGGAGACGGTATTCTGCAATCCACCATATGGCAAGGCAATATCGGAATGGGTGCGCAAGTGCAGCATGGAAGCCAGCCGCAAAGACACCCTCGTCGTCATGCTTCTGCCGTCTCGCACGGATACCCGCTGGTTCCAACAGTTCATCCTCAACCGTGCGGAGGTCAGGTTCCTCAAAGGCCGACTGCGGTTCGAAACGAACGGCATACCGGGCGGCCCGGCACCATTCCCAAGCATGATCGTCGTAATGCGCACCGGGGAAAGATGAAGGAGGGCTTGGATAAATGGCTAGGCGCGGATACGTGCAATTGGTGAACGGCTTCTACACGAACGACAAGGTGCAGGAACTGTGCCGCAGCGGCCGTATGGACGCGATCGGCGCGTTCTGCATGGCGCTCACCTACTGCGGAGACCATCTCACGGACGGTTTCATTCCGCGCCGAACCATGCGCTTCGTCATCGGAGCCACCGACGAACAGCTTCAAGCCCTCTGCGACGTGGGGATGCTCGAGGAGGTCGAAGAGGGGTGGATAATCCATGACTATCTCGAGCATAACCGCAGTATGGAACAGGTCATGCACGTCCGTAAGAGGACCGCAGACCGAGTAGCCAAATACCGTGACTCTACGGGTGTAACACCGTTACATCGGGACTGTAACGCCGTTACATCGGGACAAACACCAGAACACCAGAACACCAGAACCCAAAAGAAAGAGAAAGAAGAATATTCTTCTTTCTCCAAAGAAATCAGCATCACCGACTTCGAGCAGGCAAGAGAGAAAGCTCACACCAACAGCGAGATCATCAAGGCCTTTCCTGACCTTGACCTTTCCGAAGCCTGGAATGCTTTCACGGCACGTCATCATGGCGAAACCCGCACGATAGCCGACTGGACTCGCCAATGGAAGGGCTGGTGTGAACGCCGCGCCACCATGAGCGGCATTCCACCCTCGAAGCCACATCGGCATTCATGGCAATGCGACCACGTGCTAGCCGCACTGCATCGCACAATCGAAACCGCACAGCCAGACCAAACCGCCTGCCAGTTGGCAGACCAACTCAACAAGGAGAACCAATGAACGGACAAGGCGAGAAGCCGACCATTGAGGAAGTGATCGACTTCTGCACATTATGTCTCAAAGGCGCACGATATCAGGCTCGTAAAGCCGAAGCGGAAAACTGTCCGCACGACCTCTCCAGCTTCCACGGAGCTAGGCACGCATTCGAATCCGTCATCGACTTCTGCCACGGAAAAAACGACTTCGATGTCTACCTGCACCAACGCAACAAGAAAGGAAACAATCATGCCGACGAACATAAGTGAACGAGACAAGGCCCTACGTGAGGTCATGGACTTGATCGATAAGCAACTCGCCCATGTGGTGCATTTGAAGCATTTTGGAGCCAATGCGCAAGGCCAATACACCGCGCTTCTCATCATCAAAGGCCAGATCAAAGCCATGCTTGGCTATTCCGGTTCGATGCCAAGCGAAGTACCAAACCAAAGCGAGGACGCAAAATGAGCGACAATCCAACACTCGACCTACCGCAAATGGCATTGGACTCCTTGGGAGACATCGCACTAGGCAATGATTCAACCGCCGACGCATACATCCTCGGCTGGTTGGACGGATGGCATAAAGCACAAGAATACACAGACAAGGAGGATACGGAATGAGCAGTCAACACAAGGTCTGCCCGCTGTTTTGGGCTGATCGCGGCAACAGCCGTCACCTGTCCAATATGGAGGCGCTTGAAGAGCTGCTGGACGATGGTTGGAAGATTTCACGGGTGGACACCATCCCGCCAACGGAACTCCCCACTAACGCAGTCAGCGCCACGAACGTCTACATTCTCGAGAAAAGCGAGGACGAATGAGCAAGAAGCTGGAAGAGATCGGCGCATACGTGGCCGTGGCAGTCGTCACCATCACCATAGTCGCCACCTTTTTGGGAGGAACCATTTACATCGTGACCCACGAGAAGACCGTCATCCTGCATTCCGATACCGGCGACTACGCGTGCACGGTATCGCCATTATCCCACAATCCAACCAGATGCAAGCCAATCACAGAATAGGAGCCAATCATGGAACATATCGTGCAGTTCGCCATCAACATTGACGACAAGACCATCCAGAAACGTCTCGAAGACCACAAGGCCGAGATCATTGACGCGGCAGTGGAAAAGCTAACCAAGTCGATCAGGAACAGCAAGGCATTCAAGGAACGCAAGACACAAGTCATGGAGGATACGGAATGACCTACGAAGAAGCAATAGCAATCGTCCTTCTGATACACGTCATCCTGCTCCTTGTCTTCTGGTACGGATGGGGCGGACGATGACCTACCAGATCATCAGTGAGGAAGGCGGCAACTGCGGCACCTTCGCCGCATACACCTCCGCCGTCCAACACGCCATACACGCCGCCAACACACTCCACCGCACCTACTCGATCATCGACTTAGACGAAGGCGAGGAAATCATCACGGTAGGCCATCATGCTCACTAAACACCAGAAAGACCAGGCACACAGGCTAGCCGACAATCAAGTCGACTGGCACGACATCGCACGAATCCTACAAATCCCATACCCGCTAATCAGCCTCGAACTAGGAGACCACGATAGTGAAATGCCCCACCTGCGGAACGCAAATCAAGCCAGCCAACTGGATCTGTGGTAACTGCCAACACGACTACTGGCGAATGATCTACCGGCTCGGCCACGAACAACTGCCAGCCCTGCACAGCCTCAGCCTCAAACAAGCCAGAATCGGCAAACGCACACACACGCCAAGCAACGGTTACGCGCCACTCCCACTCGACCAGCACGCGCTCGACCTCATCGACGCAAGCAGCCAATGGCTCGCCGAAACCGCAGGCAAAATCAACACAGCCTACGCCAACCTGCAATGGTACAAAGCATGGAAACGAATACTCGCCAACCGGCACACCGTACTCAACATGCCCACCATCGAAGACGACTACCGGCAACTGCAACGCATCATCCGACGCAACAACCAAGCCCTCACGCCAGCCGAAGACATGATACTCATCGGCACATGCCCACACTGCAACCGCCAACTGCAAGCCCCGCCAGACGCATTGACGGCATCCTGCACCTGCGGCGGAGAATGGCCAGTACCGGCCATCAAAGCCGAACGAGACAGGAAGCTATGGGAATTGCAGATCACCGGCACGCCAAGCGACGCCGCCAACGAACTCAAACGCTACGGCCTGCAAGTCTCACGCAACCTCATAAGCCAATGGCTCCGCCGAGGCAAACTCCACGCCACACCGACAAACCGTAAGAACGAGTACGTCTTCAACCTAGGAGAACTCGCCGCACAACTTGACTGTCACCGATAAAATGGTATACTGACGTACGTCAGTACGAGATAATCGGAACTGAGAATTAGCAAAGCCCCAAGCCAACACGCTCGGGGCTCAACTATTAGCTGATCCACCAAGCTGTGGAAACAGTTTCCGGAGCCGTCCAGCCAAGGGCGGCCCTTGCAACAGTCCCCGCCCATTCAGGCAGGGGCACACGCTTCGGCCCGGCAAGGCAAGTAGGGCTCTTCCCCCAATCACTTGGTTCTCTCCCTACCCGGTGGGGTCCGACTCCCACACGAGGCACCCACATCCATACGGTAGCCACCACACAAGCAGGAGGCACCAACACCAATGAGCCTACGACGATGCGCATGGCACAACTGCCCACAACTCGTAACACAAGGACAACGCTATTGCAAAGCCCACAAGCACGCCTACGAACAAGCACGAGGCACCGCAAGCCAACGCGGCTACGGCAAAGCACACAGGCAAGAGAGGGCACGGTGGGCTAGGGCCATAGAGGGAGGGGCCACACCAACCTGCAACAAATGCGGCAAACCAATCACAAGCAACGATGCCTGGGACCTCGGACACACCGACAACCGCCAAGCATGGACCGGACCCGAACACCGCAGTTGCAACAGACGCGACGGCCAAGCCAAGAGCACCGCAAGCCAAGAACATTGGAAACATTGACAAAGCGCAACAGCAACCACAACAAAACCAAAAAACAAAACAATCACAAAACCCCTGCGAAAACCGGAAAAAATCCAGTCACAAACCAAACCAGATACCCCTAGGGGGGGTAACCCCAAACAGCCAAGACTAGGACCGCCGGAGAGGGGACTCGCAAGTTCGCGGATAGTTCAGACTTTTACCGACAAGGCATCAACCGTAAATCTTCTGATTGGAGGTGACCATGGTACGAGGTGGCGCACGAAGCCGTTCAGGCCCCGCACCAGACCCACAGTCAGCACGTTCCGATGCTCGAGGCTTAGCCGCCGACGTCACGGTACTGTCTTCCAAGGGTTACAAGCACAAACCGAAGGCGTTTCCGCTTGGCGAATGGGTGATTTACGAGACGTGGAAGGACGAGGACGGCAACATTCGCAAAATCCGCGACGATACCGCTACGGAGCGTTGGCGGGCACGTGAGGAAACAGTTTGGAAGGAACTGTGGAAGACGCCGCAGGCGATTGCGTGGCATATGCCGCAGTTCGCCTACTTGTTTTCCACGGTTGCCTTGTATGTGCGCCAGTTCGTTATCTGTGAATCGTCCGATGCGAAGGCCGCTGACCGTGCGACATTGGCGCGCTATGCCGACATCATCGGGTTGACGCCGCAAGGCTTGCGTTTGAACAATTGGTCGATCATCGATGACGAAGCGAAACCGGTACAGTCCAATTCCACGAAGGTGATCTCGTTCAAAAGCGCGAAGGATCGTTATATGGAAATGAAGAAGAGCTGACTGGAGCACTGGTATTCATATGACTGATGAACCATATCGGCTGCGCTCTGACCGCATGTATAATCTGCCGAACTTTCACCAGATGAAGACAGCAGGCCGATTTGATATGCCTATCTTGGAGCCTTGCAATGCAATCCCGGATGACCTGATCGGCTTCAATTACGCTAAAGGTATGACAGTGGAGCAGGTTACGCAGTTGGGATGCCACTTTTACCTTGATGACTACCAGTTCGAGCGATGCTGGCGAGATCCCATCAAATACGGAACAATGTTATCTAAGTTCAGTTGCGTGCTCACTCCCGATTTTAGCCTGTACATGGACATGCCGGAGAGTATGAAAATCTGGAATACATACCGCTCACGCTTCCTAGGCGCTTTCTGGCAGGCACACGGCTTGAACGTCATACCGACCCTTCAATGGGCCAGCCCAGATTCCTTCGACTACTGCTTCGACGGTATCCCCAACGAAAGCGTCGTATCGGTAAGCACTGTCGGCGTAATGAACGACCCTGCGGACATGATGACTTGGCGGCTAGGAATGCGAGAAGCACTGGAACGGTTGCGCCCGTCATGCGTATTGCTGTACGGAATGATGATGCCGGACTTCAACTTCGGCAATACTAATGTTATCTGCTATCGGAACCACAACATAGAAATGGTGAGGAAATGGGAGGAAGAGGCTCAAGCTCAGCGTCTGGCGGCGGCGGTAAGGGTGGCGGCGGAGCTGTCCCCGCAGTGACCCTCCCTGATCTTCAAGGGTCTGAGAAGCAAATCGCGTGGGCGAACGACATTCGCGCTAATTTTGTAGAAGAAACGCAACGCAATCTTGCTGATCTGCAATCTGAAAATTCAACTTTCAAAGAATCTTACGAGCGCGCTTACGGTAGCTACGCCGATGTCAATATGCAACGTGACGTTACCGACATGAAAGCGGCACTCAGCGTCGTCGGGAATGTCACCGAGGCTCGAGACTGGATCGACGGCAGACGTAGCCCGATGAAAATGCTCACGCAGAGACCGGACTTCGCGTTAGCAAAAGAAAACATCAGGCGTATCGCACCTAAGAAGAAGTCAAGCTCGAAGAAGAAACCCAGCATTTTGGAAATGCTCCTTAGTGGGCACTAAGCGACTTGGTAGAGGGGTGACGTATGCAGCAGGAGATGCCGAAAACACTTGGTTTCCTGTTTGCCGACTGGATAGCCTGGCATTGCGTCGTCCCTAACGGCTTCGACCTTGGTAAGCCGTTCGAGCTTGTCGGCTGGCAGCTGGACAACGCCATCGATTTTTATCGTGTGAAGTCTGATGCGGTGTATGATCCGGCTCGGCCTCGGCAGGCGGCGGCGTTCAAGTGGCGTCGTGGTCAGATTGTCGGCGGCCAGAAGCTAGGAAAGTCGCCTTTCGGTGCTGCCGTGGCCGCGTTCGAGGGTGTCGGCCCTTGTGTGTTCTGCGGTTGGGCCAAGGGCGGCGAGGTATTCCGTTGCTCCGATTGGGGTTGTTCCTGCGGTTTCGAGTACGAATACTCGGCTGGTGAGCCGATGGGCATGCCGCGTCGTACCGCGCTGATCCAGTTGTTGGCCACGTCGGAAGAGCAGACGGCCAACGTGTACCGTCCGTTGCAGTCCATGGTGCGCAATGGCCGCCTATCTGATCTGATGAAGGTGCGTGAAGGCTTCATCAAGTTACCTAACGGTGGTCGTATCGACCCTGTGACAGCTTCGGCACATTCTAAACTGGGTAATCCGGTGAACTTCGTGCTTGGTGACGAGTCCGGCATCTGGACTCGGCGCAGCGGCATGTTTGAGGTGGGTGACACGGTGATGCGTGGCGCCATGGCCATGGATGGAAGAATGCTGGAGCTCACGAATCCGTGGGACCCGATGGATGCTTCATTCGGCCAGATGACCTACGAATCCACGGCTTCGGACATTATGAAGTTCTTTCCGAAGCATGATCCGTCATTGGATTTCGCCAATCCGCAGGATAGGCGAAAGATTCTCGAATTCGTCTACTCCGGTAGCCCGTGGGTGCCGTTGGATCAGGTCGAAGCCACGGCTTCCGAACTGATGGCCCGTGACCCGGCTCAGGCTCGCCGATTCTATGGCTGTGAAATCGTACAGGGTTTAGACTCGTACATGCCTGAACCGCTTTACGATGGCACGATGGTTGACCGTCAGCCGCCTGAGCCGGGTGCTGAGATTTGTCTCGGATTTGATGGTTCGCAATCGGGCGACTGGACGGCATTGCGCGCGGAAACGTTGGACGGGTGGCGTTGGACGCCGACCTATGGTCCGTCCGGCAGGCCATCCTATTGGAATCCCGTTGAGTGGGAGGGGCGCATTCCTCGCAGTGAGGTGGATGCTTGCGTTTCCGAACTGTTCGACAAGTACAAGGTGCGCCGATTCTACTGTGACCCGCACCCGTGGGAAACGCAGGTAGATACTTGGGCGTATCAGTATGGTGAGGATATTGTGGTGCCTTGGCCGACGAACCGGATAGGACGCATGTTCGACGCACTCACCCGCTTCATGGAGGATACCGCCGACCATTCCACGGCGCATTCCAACGATCGCATGGCGCGATTGCATATGATGGCGGCGCGTAAGGTTGCGAAGCCGGGCGATAAGTATGTGCTTGGCAAGCCGAGTGAGAATCAGAAGATCGATATAACCATGGCTGATATTTTGGCGCATGAGGCCGCTTCTGATATGCGCGCGTTGGGCTGGGGTTCCGAGTCCAGTAAGGTATTTGTTTTCCGATGATAGGGGGCTAACGATGGCGTGGTTGCCTGATAAGGCGCAGGATATGCTTCGTCGGCTTTCCGACCAGCTTTACGGTACTGCCGAAGTGTTCGGCAGGCTCGACCGGTATGTGGATGCCCAGCAGCATTTGCGGCAGCTTGGCTTGGCTATTCCGCCTGAATTGGAACGGTTCACGGTCATCGTGAATTGGCCTCGCGTCGTGGCCGAAAGTCGGGTGGATCGACTCGACCTCAAGGGCTTCCGTGTCGGAGAGAATCTTAAGCTGGCCGATGATGCTTGGGAATTCTGGCGTTCCAGCGGCTTGGATGAAGACCAGACCAGCTATCTTGATTTCGAGGTGTTCGGACGATCGTTCAAGACTGTGGAGATGGACGAAACCGGCTTGCATATCGAGAATGTGAGTCCGATTGACATTCTCGCCCATCGTGATCCGGTGACCGGGCGACTTGATGCGGCATTGCGACGGTATCGGGACGTTGACGATTACGATTTCATGAGTACCGTAGGCTGGCGCCTGTACTTGCCTGACCGCACGTACACGATCGACACGAACTATCAGGTGCGTTCCGTGGTTGAGAATCCGCTCGGTATAGTGCCGGTGGTTCCGGCCTACCGCAATCCGCGAACCACGATTCCCTTGCACAAGACGTGGCCGCGCCTACGCGGTACCAGTGCCTTGACCGATGTGATCGACATAACCGATGCGTGCGCACGAGACCTGACTAATGCACAGGTGGCGCAAGAGACGCATGCCGTGCCTCAGCGCGGTGTGCTTGGCGCCACCAAGGGCGACTTCGTGGACGACAATGGCAAGCCGTTGACTACGTGGGAAGCCTACTACGGCAGGATTTGGGCGTTGGGTAATCCGAATGCGAAGACTTTCGAGTTTTCCAGCTCAAGCATGGAGAATTTCGAGCGTATGGTGAACCTTTACGCGCGATTGGCGAGTGGTGTTACCGGTTTGCCGCCGAACTATTTCGGCTTGGCCGCCGATGATGCAGCTTCCGCCGATGCGATTCGTTCGCGTGAGGCGAAGCTCGTAAAGAGCATCGAACGCGACCAAAGGACACTGGGACGGCAGGCGGTGCAGACATGCCGTCTTGTCGCCGGATTGTTGCGAGGCGAGAAAGCCATGAACGCTTTCGATGATGCCGATGCGCTCTGGTACGACGCTGGCACCCCGACCGTGGCTCAGAGGGCTGATGCGGTGACGAAACTGTATGCGACGGCTGATCCGACCGGCAGACCGCTCATGCCTCGTGAGATGGCGTGGGAAGAGCTCGGTTGGGGGCCTGAGAAGATCGCGCGTGCGAAGAAGCTGCTCGAGTCGGACGAGGAAGGCTGGATGCAGGGCTACGTGAAACCGGAGGTGGCGGATGGCGTACGGTCAGATGCTGCCATCGGCGGCGCGACGGCAGGCGAGCGATCTGAGACGGCGGAGCAATCGACTGGCCGTCCGATTGACGGCACTGTGGCGGAGTAACGCGTCCGAGGATTTCGGCGAATCCTATGCGTCGTGCATGCCTGAAATGTTCAGGCTGTTGGATTCGGCGCAGTTGCAGACGGCGCGGGAGGCGATGGCGGCTACACCGGTGGCTATGTCCGCATTGGACGGCACTGACCGATTGGCGGAATATACTGTAGATCCGCGCCAGTGGGTTGGTGTGAACGGCAACGGCATGAACACCATCGATGTTATGTGGGGTGCCGTCACCAAGGGTAAGCAGGTTGTCAGCGGCGGTGGTTCGACCGACATCGCCTTGCATGTCATCGAAGTCGAACTGGTGCAACGCTCCCGCACGTTGCTGGCCGATACGCAACGTTCAGCCGCGATAGTCGCAGGACGAAGCCGATACGTGTACTGCGGTTACGTGCGCGGCCTGACGCCGCCGAGTTGCGGCAGGTGCGTGATTCTGGCCGGACAGCCGTGCGGTAGCGAACCGTTCGAGCGGCACCCGAACTGCGATTGCATCGCCATACCGACATCCAAGACGCCGAATACGGCGCTCACGAGCGCGAACGAATACCTCGACAGTCTCTCCGACGACCAACTGGTCAAAGTGCTTGGCAGTAGGGCAAACGTTCGCGCATGGCAGGATGGAGCCGATCTGAACCAGCTTATCAACGCCTACCGGCGCAAAGGCAGCGTATCCACGGCTCAACTGTACGGTCGCAAAATCAAGTACACGACCGAAGGTTTGACGAAACGAGGCCTCGCCTCGTCGCGCATGATTAGCGCCGGATATGCGAAGGAATACGTGAAGCACGGTGGCCGGTACATGAAAGTGGACCGACCGCGACTCATGCCTGAAACGATTTATGACGTTTGTGCGCGAACCGGCAAGGACCCGCGCCAAATGCTCTACGACTACGGCTGGATACTCTAGCCGTTCCCCATTTTTTAAGACCGTAGGCTGGGCAATCCGCCTGCGGCAGTAACCAACCGCAACGGAAGGACAACAATATCATGGCTAACGCAGCAGCAACCGCAACCGCAACCGCGGATTCGGCATCGAACGCGACCACCACGGCCGGCTCTCCGACATCAGGAGGATCGAACGCCTCCGTGACGGAGCAGGCTACACAGGTGAGCACGACACAAGCCGAAGAAGCATTACAGAATCTGGTCAACGACAATCCCGCAACGGAAGAGCCGGAAACCAGCGAAGAACAGCAGCGGAACGAACCGGAACCGGAAACCACGGAACCGGAAGACACCGGCGAAGAGATCGAAGGCGAAGCCGAACTCGGCGACAAAGGCAAGAAAGCCCTGAACCGCATGAAGGCCGCGGTGAAAGCCTCCAAACATGAGGCCGAAACGTTGAAAGCCCGGATCTCCGAACTGGAAACGCAGATATTCAACGCAAACGTCGAAAAGGCCGCAACCGGCAAACTCCAGCACCCAGAACTCGCAATGAGGCTTGTGGAAGGCGTGGACGCCAACAGCGACCGCAAGGCCGTTGACAAGGCCATCGACGCCATCCTGCGCAAATATCCTGACATGGGCGTTCCCGCACATGTTGATTCCACCACGGACTCGTTGCAGGAGCTGTTCGGTGCGAAGCCAACCATTCCGGAGGGCGAGTCGAGGACAAGGGCGAACGCTGCGGTGTTCGGCTCACAGCTCGCGGCTCTCGGCCTCTAAAAACCGTTTTTTCTAACATTCCTTTAAGGAGGAAACTATGACCGCGCTCGATTTGAGCCGTTCCACCTCCGGCGTCTACCTGACTCCGGAACAATCCAATGAGATTTGGACTGACGTTTTCAAGCAGTCTGCCGTCACCCAGCTCGCTAAGGGCGTGAAACTGCCCGGTTCCGGCATGGAATACGATACCCTTGGCGACCTGTCCGCAGCTAAGTGGGTCAGCGAGACCGACGAGAAGCCGGTGGACAAGCCAACCATCGGCTCGCGTATCATGAAGCCGTTCAAGGTTGCGAAGATCGTGCCAGTTTCCGAGGAATTCGTACGCGACAAGGGCGCCCTGTGGGCCAAGATCAAGGAGCGTGCCTCTCAGAGCATCGCCCAGACCATCGACCAGACCTTCCTTACCGGCCTGATCGCCGCACCGTCCACCGAAACCATGGATACGTTGAAAGACGCTCAGACCGTGAGCATCGGCTCCGGCAAGTACGCCGATTTTGTCAAGATTGCCACTACCATACTCACCAACGACGGCGACCTGAACGGCATCGCCCTGTCCCCGCACGGCTTGGCTGAGGTGCTCAAAGCGACCGATGCCAACGATCATCCGCTGCTGGTGCCGAGCCAGTCCACCGAAATCGGCACCCTGTTCGGCGCCCGAGTCGTGAAATCTCCATGGGGCCACGTGCCGGAAGTCAAGGCGGATGCCACGCACAACATTTCCGCGGCTAAGGAGGTGTTCGGCGTCGCAGGAGACTGGACATACGCCATGTATGGCACCGTGGAGGGAATCAAGATGAAGATTTCCGATCAGGCGACCATCAACGATGGCGGCACGCAGATCAACCTTTGGCAGCGCAACATGATCGCATTCCTGGTGGAGGCCGAAATCGGCTTCATCGTGCGCGACAAGAAAAAGTTCGCGGTCATCACCGCCTGACGGCAGGAGGCGACCATGACGGCTGACGTTAGTGATGTCGCCACTCAACTCGGACGAAAAATCGACGATCCGCTGGAGATGGAGCAGATCACCGCTTGGATAGAGCTTGCGGAGATAACGATTCGCAAGCGCTATCCGAATCTCGATCAGATCATCGCCGATAATCGGTTGAGCCAGAAGACGGTGAATCTGGTCGAAGCGTTGGCTGTTGCCCGGTATGCGCGTAATCCTGAGGGGACGACCAGCAAGAGCACTCGAATCGATGACTATCAGGAGACGGTGGGTACCACTAATTCGGTGGCGACCATCAATCTTCTCGATAGTGAGTGGGCTTTGCTGGAACCGAAGGATTACGGCGCGTCCGGCGCTTTCACCATCGTGCCTGCCGGTTGGAGGCGTTGATGGACGAGAGGGTGATGGCTCGCGCCCGAAGCGCGGCGGAAAGCCTGATGACCGACCAGTGTACGGTCACACGTCCCGGCGAATCTGAAACGGACCCTGATACCGGCTTGCCGACCATCGGCGGCACGAAAGTGTATGAGGGCTGTTGCAAGGTGCAGACTGCGGGCGGTTTGGCTTCCGAAAACGTCGAAGGCTCTGCTCCGCAGTCGATGGGCGCCGTCTCACTGGTCTGGAGCCTGTATGTGCATTTCCCGTATGCTACTACCGGCTTGCAAAACGGTGATTTGGTGACGGTCACGCAATCCTCTGACCTGAACCTGGCTGGTCGTCGATTCCGTCTGATTTCGCCGCAAAGCGAGAAGACACATGCGACGGCCTGCCGCTGGAACGTGAAGGAGGATGCATGACCGTTGATGCCAGTCAGCTCAAGGCTTTCGGCGCGAGTCTTCTTGGCGGCACTGCCGTACGTCGTGCGCTCGTATCGGCGGCCGTGAAGAAGGGCGCGCAGAACGTCAAGGAAAACATTGAAGCCGACTTGAAAACGTCCGGTAACAGTGCTTTCCGACGTATTCCGATTCACTATGAGATGCAGACCGTTGGTTTGACCGGCGTTGCCGCCGACATCAGCTCTGTCAAGGGCGGTGCTGGCAGTCTCGCCAACGTCGCCTTCTTCGGCACCGCAAAAGGTGGCGGCACGCATCGATTCTACGAGCATGCCGAAGACGAACTGCCGAATCTCGCCGAATACGTCGGCAAGGCCGGAACGGAGGGGATTACGTGAGCAAGATAGTCAGCATCATGCAATTGACTTCCACGATTCTCGACCACATACCGGAACCCGCGGCAGGATGGAAGGTGTATCGGCAGACCGCGCCGAAACCGACCGAGAAGCCGCCTTGGATCATCGAAACCGTGACCACAAGCGGACATATCGTCGGAGAGACACAACACGTGCATTCCGGCATCGGTGTACTTACCGTGCGTGCAGTGAGCACTACCACGGATTCCGTGAATGTCATCGCCGACGATCTGATGATTCCGGCTTTGGCTGGCAAACGGTTCTTGTCCAACGGTTTCGATACCGGCGCCCTTGTCCTGTTTTCCGATTCCGGCGCGTATGCTGCCGGTTTGACCGCCGAGGATACGAGCCTGCTGTATCAGGTGCGCCTGCTCACTTTTCATTTCAATTGGTCACGCCTGTGACCGAAGAACACATGCCTATCAGCCTCTCACGGCATAAACCGTGGGAGGCTTTGTCTTAAGGAGATAAATCATGACCCTTGCATTGGGTACTGAGATTCCGTCCACGCCTGCGGACGGTAAGGTAGACACCATCTGGGTGCCGACCATTGCCGACATCACCAAGCCTAAGCTCACTGAGATTACCGCTGGCACGGACATTTCCAATTACGTGACGTTGGGCGGCTGGTCTTGCGAACCGTCGCAGGACACCATTTCCGACCAGCGTGAGAACACCACGCAGGATTACGAGAATCCGGGCCGTAAGAAGATTTCCGGCCCGTCCGTCGAAGTCATCGACAACACGAACACCGAACATTCCGAACAGAATGTGGCCATGGACACCCTTACCGAAGGTGCGGAAGGCTACTTCGTGCGCCGCTATGGCAAGGACACGTTCGAAGCGTTCAAGGCCGATGACATCGTGAACGTGTATGCGGTGCGTATCGGAATGAGCGCCAAGGTTGCGATTGCCGCGAACAGCGTACTGCGGTCCAAGGTCAATTTCACGGTCAAGGCACCAGGCTGGGCCGAGAATGTGAAGGTGACCGCCTAGTTTGAATTCTTCCCGCATCATGGGCTTTCCGTTCCTTTCACCATGATGCGGGATTCTCCTTTTTCTCTGCCAAAGCAAAGGACACAACTTCGATTAAGGAACTTTTATGGCTTTGAACGTGAAACTCCGCACTCGCACCGTCGAGGTGATCCTCGATCAGGACAAGGCGGAAGAAATCTATACGCTTGGTATGAAACTGGCCGGCGCCTCCACGTCGGGCGGCGTGAGCGAGGCTGGCGGCAATCCGATTGCCACGGGCTTCGCGGAACAGATCGAACAGCTTCGCAAGGATGCGAAGAAGGACACTCTCGTACTGGAGTTGGAGGCGTTGCCGTTCTCCAAATGGCAGGCCGTCGTCCGTGAGAATACCGTGACGAAGGGCGATTATGCGGGCATGCAGGACCAGTTCGGCCTTGTATCCACGGCGATTCCGCAAATGCTAAAATCGGCCACGCTCGGCGGCAAGCCATTACCGGAAGAGGATATGAGCGCAGACGCACTGCATGACCTGTTCAGCCAGCTGACAGACGGCCAGTTCACGCCATTGTGGGAGGCTGTGCGGGATTTGAACACTTCGAGGGCTGACCCAAAAGCGGCCTCCGACCTAGCCTTGACGGTGCTCCGCAAGGACTGATCGACGAACTGCGCCTCTGCCGCAAGCTCGGCATCAGCTTCAAACGATTCCACGGCTGGGAGCCAACCTATACCGTGCAACGCGACGCACACCGCCGCATCACAGGTTACACGGCTGAATCCGAATGGGACGAGACGGAACGTGCATGGATGCTCGCCCTTGAGGAATACGAGCAGACCTTATGTCCACTATGCGGCCTTCCGCGCGACATCTGCCATGACCCGCGCGGGGAGACGGCGATGCATGCGGATGCTGAAATCTGCTGGACCACGGTACACCGGCAGATGGCCGTCAAAAAGTTGCGTGATGCCGACCCGAAAGCCATCTGGAATGATGCGCTGACCACCAAACTTACCCTGCAACCATAAGGAGGGGCCTTGGCTGACAACAAGAACATCGTAGTCCGATTGCTGGCCGATACCAGCCAGTATGAGGCCAGTCTAGCCAAGGCCGGTAAAAGCACCGATACCCTCGCCGGAGGTCTGGAGAAGACCGGCAGTAAGACCGGACTGATCAGCAAGGGCCTGACCGTAGCCGGACTGGCTGCGTCGGCGTTCGGTGTGGCGGCTGTGAAGATGACCGCCGACTTCGACCAGCAGATGTCAACCGTGCAGGCGAACACCGGCGCGACCAGTGCCGAACTCGAACAGTTACGGCAGGCGGCAATCGATGCAGGCGCGGATACCGTTTATTCCGCCTCCGAATCCGCCGACGCAATCAACGACCTCGGCAAGGCTGGCATGAGCACCACCGACATTCTGTCCGGCGGCTTGTCCGGCGCCTTGAACTTGGCTGCTTCGGACGGCATGGCCGTAGGTGATGCCGCCGAGTACATGGCCAACGCGTTGACGATGTTTCATCTGAGCGGCGCGCAGGCTACACAGGTGGCCGACGCATTGGCCGCAGGCGCAGGCAAGGCAGTAGGCGGAGTCTCCGACTTCGGCGAAGCACTCAACAATTGCGGCGGCCAAGCCTACAACTTCGGCATGTCCATGCAGGAAACAGTCGGCGTACTCGGCCTCTTCGCCCAGAACGGCGTCATCGGCGCCGAAGCGGGCACACAGCTTAATTCCATGCTGATGAAGCTCGCCAATCCGTCCACCGCCGCCGCGAACACGATGAAAGAGCTTGGCATCAGCGCCTATGATGCTTCCGGCAACTTCGTCGGCATGGCGAACTTCGCAGGCCAATTGCAGGAAGCCGAGAAGAGCCTCACTCAGGAACAGCGCAATCAGGCCAATGCGACCATTTTCGGAAGCTATGCCATCAAAGCCGCAAACTACCTGTATGCGGCTGGCAAGGATGGCGTGGAACAGTGGACCGAAGCTGTTTCCGAATCCGGGTATGCGGCAGAGCAGGCCGCCGCTAAGAACAACAATCTCAAGGGCGATCTTGAGAATCTGAGTGGTTCGATGGAATCGCTCATGTTGAAGATCGGCGAGGGTGCGCAAGGCCCTATCCGTAAGCTCGTGCAAGGCATCGATTCGCTCGTTGACGCGTTCAGTAGCCTACCGGCTTCTGCACAACAGTGGATTGTGCTCGGCGGTTCGATGATCGGCGTGATCGGCAGTCTACATAAGGTCATGACGCCACTGAACACGAGCTCCAGCAAGCTCAGCCAGAGCCTCGGTCTCGCATTGGACCCGTTCCAGCGCCTGTCTTCCGCTGCACCTCAGTTGACTGAGGGCATCATGCAGCTTGGTGTCGCCGCAGTCGGCTCCGGGCCAGGTTTCGAGCAGCTTGCCAATGGCATGACTCGTAGCCAATTGGCTGGAGCGGGCTTGAAGAGCATCGGTTCCGGACTAATGAGCCTTCTCGGCGGCCCCTTCGGACTTGCTTTGACTGCCGCAGTGGCTGGTTTGACCATCTTCATCCAGAAGAACCAGGAAGCCAAGCAGCGCACGCAGGAGCTTGCCAACGCCATCAAATCAACCGGAGACGCGACGGACACCCTGATCGACAATGTTACCTCGGGTAACAACATGGATTGGGGCTGGTTCCAGAAGCTCCGCACCGGCTACAGCAGCTTCAACGACATGCTCAAGGATGCCGGTTTGAATGCCGCCGATTTCGCCAAGGCGGTGCATGGCGACAAGGACGCGATCGACAAATACAACGATGCGATGCTGGCCCTTTCCGACAAGAAATATGATTCGACATATCAGATTGTCGGCGAGGCTACGGCCAAGCTCAACCAGCAGACCAAGGCATACAATGAGGCGACCGAGCAGGTCAAGGATAATAAGGAGGCTAAGGAGCAGTTGGCGGAGGCTGACGGCAAGGCCGCTGATTCCGCCGATAGTGCCGCCGATTCTATCAGTGGCGAGGGTGATGCCGCCAGTGATGCCGCAGACCAGATTTCCGATTTGGTTAAGGCCGTATTCAACTTGGAAGGCTCGAATCTTGATGCTGACGAGGCGGTTACCGCGATGCGGCAGAAGATCCTTGACTTGAGTGATTCGTTGACCGAGAACGGCAAGTGTCTTGACGATAACGGCAATGCGCTTGACGGCTGTCAGAAGAAGGCTTATGCCATGCAGGATAGTTTGCAGGGCTTGGCTTCGAGTGCTCAGCAGGCGGCGACGAAGATTCTCGAGAACGGTGAGTCCACCGGAGACATGGAGGCGGCTACACGGCGTGCTGGTGACGCTCTGGACGAAGCACGCCAGTCCTTCATCAACAATGCGGTGCAGGCTGGCATGACTCAGCAGGCCGCCGAAGCATTAGCTGACGCCTACGGCTTGCAACGCGGTAAGGTGGACGAGCTGAAAAGCTCCATCGATGCGTTGAAGGACAAGAACGTGAAGGTCACAACCGAAGGCACTGAAACCGCCAAGGCACAGATCAAGACCGTTTCCGACGCGTTGGCCGCTTTGAAGGACAAGAACATTACCGTCACGCAGACCTTCCGCACGATCAACGAGATTGTCGGTGTCAGCAAGAAGAATGCGCCGAACTATGTCGAACCGGGAAATACGCCTGATAAGGCCGGCGGTTACACAGGCGGCATGTTCGATGGCAGTATTTTCGCCCGATATGCGAATGGTGGTCAAGTATTCAGCGGCTATGTCAATCCGAAGTGGGCTGGTCAGACTGGCGGCAAGAAGGACAACGTGTACTTGGCTAATGCGCGGCTTGATTCCGGCGAATTCGTCACGAATGCCGAAGCCACTTCATACTACGGCATCGGTCTTATGCAGGCGTTGAACCGTAAAGCGTTGCCGAAGGAACTGTACAGCGCGGCACCAGCTCAGCCGATCATCGTGAAAGTGGAGAATACGCCATCTCGTGGTGACGTTACCGTGAACATGCCGATGAAGATTGTGCGCCCGGCTTCCGAATTGGCAAGTGCAGGCACAATCGTCGGACGCAAGGTTGCTAAGGCCATTCAAGGAGCGAACCTATGAGTGATGTGATTCTATCCAGTGGTGGCCATGAGGTTACCTTGTATGGCGGCGACTATGAGGGGCCCGGTCTTGCTTTGACCGGGCTTGATGGCTGGTATCAGACGCCGGATTCAAACGTGACCGTAACGGCTCGCGGCCAAGGCGATGGCGGGCATGACATTAGTGCCGACGACATCCTATACGAAGCGCGATGCGTGACCATCTCATACCGAGTGCTTGCCGGCAATCGCAGTCGCGCCTTGACGGAACTGGACAAGCTTGATATGCTGGTGCATCAGACGGTGACTTGTCGCGTGATCGATGATGGTCAGGATACGTACTGTTCTGGTGGCTATTATGTGCGCAGTCTGGATCAGAAGATTCAGAATCCGCTTTGGCAGAATTTGACGGGTGATATTACACTAGTTTTCGAGCGTCCTGAACGTTTATCTACGAAGTCTCATGATGGTGAGGCGCGTGCGGCGACTATCCAGTCTGGCGGCTTTAGTTACGGTAGCGTGCATGCGGGCCTTGCGTATCCGCTGTCGTATGGTGTGGTGTCCGGTGGGGCGACCTTGTGCCGTCTGCCGAATGATGGCACGAGCCGCGCCTATCCGACGTTCACGATCAACGGCAATTGGCCTAGCGGCGTGAGCCTGTACTTGAATTGCGAGGGCAGGCGTACCGAAATTCGTTATGATTCCGCGATTCATCTCGGCACGCCTGTCCTGTTGGATACGCGCACTCGCACTGCCACGTTGGGTGGGGTTGACGTTTCCCGGCATCTTAGTTCTCGTGGTTGGCGAACTATTCCGCCCGGCAAGGCATTGACGGTACTGCTTGGAACTGCGGGTAGCGGCTGGGTCACTTGTTCCAGCCGTGATACTTACATGTGATTTAAGGAGATTCTATGGCTACTACGGCTCTCGGCATCAGGCCGGACGGGGACAATCAGGGCGTCAGTCCCTCCGTGCATCGGCATATCATCAGCGCGCAATGGAATAACGACGGTATCATTCAAGGCTTGGGTGTTACGGGGCGTTCCGACTTGACGTATCAGGTTGGTGCTGGTACGGCGCTTATCCAGCCGGACGGACAGTCGGGTGAGGCCGTGCTGGCCTATTGGCCGGGAGGCCAGACGGAAGCCGTCTCAGCCGGTAATGCGGGCCTTCCACGATATGATGTGATTTGGCTTCGCGCGCACGACTTGGATAAGGGCGATAGCGATAATCATGTTGTGGTCGGCGTGACGCAAGGTACGCCTGCTGCTGACCCGGATTTGCCGCTCGATCAGGTGCCGTCCGACGTAGTGAGGCTGACAGCCATGTATGTGCCAGCCGGCATGACCCAGACCAGCTCGGCCACGACTACGGGCGCGGAACGGTGGGCCATGCCTTACGGGGCCTCGAAGGGCCTTCTCGGGCGTAACGTGCGTAACTATGAAGGCCCGGCGAATATGGGCGACGGAGGCAAGGATTATTACGAGCAGGACACCAAGTTTTATCTCCCCACGGACCGTCTGATCGAGCTTCGTTTCACTGCCACGGCTTGCGCGTGCATGCACAGTAACCCGTCCAAGCCGACCGAAAACGCTACCGAAATGGCATGCTGGTATGCCGGATTCCAGCTCGACGGCAAGGATGTCGAGGGTGGCGGCGGCCAGTTCCAAGTGTCCCGCGCTTGGCAACAGGTGCATTTGAATGCGCTGGTGTCGGTACCGTCCGGCTGGCATACCGTGCGCATGCGCAACCATCGCGTCGGCTGGGGTGAAAACGTGTATTTCATCTCGCATTCGGACAAGCAGCAGACGTATCCGGGCCGAACGTTGGAGATCTGGGATAGAGGCGTAAACGTCGGCTGACGAATTGAGGGGAGTCGGATATGGCTTGGCGAGCGTACATTACGGATACGATTACCGGGCGGATTCTCGCGCCGATTGACCTGCCGAGCTTCAGCTGGAGCGTGAGCGTATCCGATTCCTCCCTCGCTACCACGAAGGATAAGGGTATTGGCGAGAATGAGGTGAGCGGCCTGAAGCTCCCTTGGACTGCGATACCCGCGGTGTCGGCTGGCGAACGCAATTACCTGCTTGCCCCAGACCGGCGTAGCATTGCCTTGTGCTGGCATTCGTCGCTTGATGATGAATGGTCATATGGCATGCCGGTCTTGTGTGGCATGATCGGCCAGCGCAAGGATTCCGCGCTTGACACGGATTTTTCCTTGTCGAGCATTATGGGCCTTCTTGAAAGCCGTTACGTGGTGCGTGAGGGCAAGTATGGTACGGCTTCCGGCAGTACGTCGAGCGATGAAATCAGCTTCAAAAACATGTCATTACGTGGCATTGCGGCTGAGGTCGGCTGGCTCGCGACGAACGTCAAGCCGGGCGGGGAACTGCCGATAGACTGGGCATATCGCGGCGAGAAAGGCTCGCATGAGCGCACGTACAGCTCGTGGGATATTCAGAATCTCAAGGCTAGCGACGTGCTGACGAAGATTGCGAACGTTGACGGTGGCCCGGACATGCAGTTTCGTCCGAAACTGTCCGGCGATTACGTGCGCTTCGACTTCACCGCTGGCAGTGATGGCAACGTGTACTTAGGCCAGAAGACCGTGCATCGGCTGACCTACTCGCCATATGGTGGAACCCTTGAGAATCTGACCATCGACCATCTCGGTCCGATCATGCGAGAATACGGCTCAGGGGCAGGCACCGATAAGGCTCAACTGTGCCACTTGTCCGAAGACCTGAGCTTGGTGAACGGCAATCATGAGCCTTGGCCGCTCAAAGAATCAGCATACAGCGATACCGATACGGACAAGGCTGATCTGCTCAAACAGCATACGGACGGCGTGCTGAATGCGAACAGTCGCCCCTTGGTGCAATTCAAGGGCGAGCTCCATGCGAACGACACGGATGCGAACGGCACGCCCTTGCACCCGCTCGGCAGTTTCTGGCCGGGCGAAATCATGGAATTGGACATCAACGGATTCCCCAGTCTCACGGACGGACTGTACGAATGCCGTCTGATGCAAATGTCCGGCGATGAGACGGACAAGGTAAGTCTGATCTTCGATGCGATGGAAGACCCAATGGCATAAGTGCCAGGAATCCACCGCATCACTATTTTAAGGCGGTAAATCATGGCCCAGCATGTCGAAATCAACCCGGACAACGAATCGTTGCCGTTTTCGCTCGGCTTGAAGGCCCTGCGTTCCGCGTCCATGCAGAAAACTCACAAGACCGGTACCGTGCGCATCCCTACCTCCACCGGCAAGGATTTCATCGCAGGTAAGGGTGCCGAGGATGGTGCGAACTGGATTGACAGCGAGGGCGTGCAGACGCCGCTCGTGGACACGGACGCGATCGATAAGGCCGTGGATGAAATCTCGGCGAAGGCCGATGCCGCCAGTGCCAGTGCGGATAAGGCGTATGAGGAGGCGAAGAGGACCGGCCAGTTGGCGGTGACCGCGAGCAGGACGGAGTATGCGACTTCGACGGATGCGACGGTTACACCGTCCGACGGCTGGTCGGAAACGCCACCAACCTACGTGGATGGCCAGTACACGTGGCTGAGGGTCACGGTCACGTATGGTGACGGGCATACGGAGCTTTCCAATCCAGTCCTGATGACCGGGCCGAAAGGCGGAAAGGGTGAGACCGGCGAGACCGGTACGGCGGGCGTGTCGGTCACTTCGTTGACGACGTTCTGGCGGCTGGCGGCGGACACTCCGGACACTCCGAGCGGGGCCGATGATCCGTCCGGGTGGAGCAGGACGGAGCCGAGCATTCCCGACGGCTACGAGGGCAGGCTGTATCGGACGATTCGCACGATCATGTCGGACGGCACGGCGACATGGACAAGCCCCGACGTGGATAGCATGTTCGAGTACATGGCTCGCACGTATAGGACCGCTTCCGGTGCGGTTACCGTGTCGAGTGAGGCGAAGCGGACGGCTGAGGGCAATGCGGAGACGATCAAGCAGGTCGGCGCCACCGCCAATGATGCGCTCAGTAAGGCGACTACGGTCGAGACGAATTTCGCCGGTTTCAAAACCGAAGTGAGCGAAACATATCAGATGAAGGCCGGCATGTCCTCGTACGGTACCAAGTCGTATATCGATGAAACCTCGAAGTCGGTCGCTCTTGGTGTCGTGCAGGATTACAAGGGCGCCGACGGTTCGGGGCTCGCCACGAAGACGGACATCAGCGTGTCGAGGACGGAAATCACCAGCGAGGTTTCCGGCAGGTACGCGACCAAGGATGGCGTCAGCGAGGAAATCAGTTCGAAGATCACGCAGAACAACAGTTCATGGGAGCTGAAATTCGCGACGAAGACGGAGGCCAAGAGCGCGCAGGACGCCGCCAGCGCCGCCAACGCGGCCGCGGCCGACGCGCAGTCCCGCGTGGGGAATCTGGAACCATGCATCCGTATGACCTCTGACGGCGTGAGGGTCGGCAAACAGGCCAACGGCGCATATCAGAGCACCAGTGCACTGGTCGGTACGGATGCCACGTTCGACGTGTTGGACTCGTCAAGCAAACGGCTTCTCGAGGTCAGTGCGACTGGCGTGAAGTTCCCTCACAGCAAGGATGGCACTCGTCTCGCGCTTGGATATGTCGCTGGTTCCGGTTCCGCGAGTGACACCTTGTATATCGGTGATATC